>ERZ772957.84-NODE-84-length-74101-cov-8.010372_pt1 | contig 74101 bp, 64 predicted proteins | sample MGYA00580682_ERZ772957 | MGnify/ENA primary metagenome ERZ772957 (study PRJEB29015, sample SAMEA2737921) | human oral metagenome | biome: human oral; feature: human-associated habitat; material: dental | place: China | collected 2025 ... | reverse complement strand
CTAGAAAGGCTAAATGGTGCAAAATGCGGCTGATTTTCTCAAAAATGGACTAGAACAGAAGTCCGCAAGCTTGCAAAATATGGTAAAAAGCCCGATAAAACACCTATATTTTCGCTAGAAGGGGGTGGTGGATTAGGCATGTTTTGTAAAATATTTGCACCTTAATAAGGTCTTGAGTTTATGAGCGTGTAACGCAGTAAGTTTATGAGTTGTTGAGTTGGCGAGTTGTTGAGTTATTAAGTTTGCGAGTTGTTGAGGTTATTTGTTTGTGAGTTGTTGAGCGATTAAGGTTATAAGTTTTGGCGTTTTCGAGTTGTTAAGTCCGTGAGTTTATAAGGGCTAAGCCTGTGAATTGTTGGGCTTATGGGGCTATAAGGTTATACGTTGTTGCGTTTTCTAGATGTTGAGTTCGTGAATTACTAAGTTAATGAGTTCCAAGCCTGTAAATTCATAAGAAGGCGCGTTAATAAGTTGTTGAGTTTATAAGTTTGTAAGGTTATAAGGCGCACAACAAAAACGGACGAGCTTATTTGCTCGTCCGCGCGCATTTTCACAACTTATTTACAAACTATATGGCATGAAACTTGTTTCTTGTTTGGCCCATTCGGCCGCGTAAGCCACTTACTTGTTGGCTTGTTTTTATTATTACTGTTTTTGGTGGAGGTTTATTTTGTGCTTGTGGTGTCGGTTAGTTCCGACAAGTCTACCGTGCCTTTTTTGGCTAGCGTGTACCTTCTGAAATCAAATTCGTCTGTTTCGTTTGCGCCGCGCATCACCCCTTCAAACCCGTTATCGCTGAGATGAAGTTCGCTATAAGCGATGGTCATCGTGTAATTGTTGTCGTATGTGATGACGATTGCCCGTGTACGCGTGTCAATACGCCACGAAAAGCTGCGCCTAAATGGGTTTGGGTCGTTCCGTCCTTCATAGTCAACCTGCCTTCCACGCCCATAAATGGCGTTCGAGTTGTATTGGTCGAACTCAATATCTGTGTAATACACTTTTGTTCCTGCATTGCCGTAGGCATCCACTCCGCGAGCCACAAACCGTCCGTCCCAGTGCCCGCGCAACGTTTGAGCCATTGCAAGCAAGTCGTTAGAAGGATATTCGTAGCTGTCGTCCCACCAACTGTAACGTCGGTAAGTGTTATCTTCGTAGTAGTTGTCTATTTCGCAACTCGTAACAAGTATAGTGGCAACGGCAAGAGCAGCCATTATGCCTATGTTCTTTAAGCTCTTCATAATCCTATTCGTTTTTTGTTTCTGTTGCAAAGTTACGCAATCATGTGGTCGTGTGCATGGGTGGTTCGTCTATTTTGGTGTAGGGCTTTGCCTATCGTTCGGGGGAATTTCCCCTAATAATGTTAATGTAGGTATTTTCAAAGTGCCGTTTCAATAATAATTGTTATCTTTGTAGACGCGTTAAGAGGCGCTAAATTGAATAACATTAAACACATTATTTGGAAATGAAAACAGTATACGATTTCGCCGTTAAAGACAGAAAAGGTGGCGAAGTGTCTTTGAGAGAGTATGCCAACGAGGTTATCCTCATCGTTAACACCGCAACAAAGTGCGGCTTTACACCGCAATACGAAGAATTGGAGGCTATCTACGAAAAATACCATGCCAAGGGTTTCACCATTCTAGACTTCCCTTGCAACCAGTTTGGACAGCAAGCTCCCGGCACAGACGAGAGCATTCATGAGTTTTGCAAGCTGACTTATGGCACCGAATTTCCACGTTTCAAGAAGATAAAGGTTAATGGCGACGATGCCGACCCGCTGTACAAGTACCTTAAAGAGCAAAAGGGCTTTGCCGGTTGGGACCCAAACCACAAGCTAACACCCATACTCGACGAGATTCTTTCTAAAGAAGACCCCGACTATAAGGAAAAAGCCGACATCAAATGGAACTTCACCAAGTTCCTCGTTAACAAGCAAGGACTTGTGGTGGCACGTTTCGAACCCACCGAAAGCCTTGAAAACGTGAGTAAGAAGATTGAAGAACTGCTCTAGGCAGGTTCTAAAAATTGCCTTTGCTGTATTTTTAGCTTCTAGCTGAGCAGGTTTTACTTACTTCTTGAAGGAGCATAGCTACCTATACGACTGAAAGAGTAAGCGAAAGATGCCAGATAAAAGCAAAAAGACAGTGAAGAGCAATACAAGGAACAACAAATGAACCTTTGCGGGGAATTTTTAGAATATGCCTTTAATGCGTAAGCACTGAGCACGAGGGGAGTTAAAGAGAGATGCTAAAAAACCTGCGCCCACACGCCTACATATATATAAGGTAAGGGGCGGCGATGCGGGTTTTCAACAGCCCATACAGCAAGTATGGTGGCACGTTGGGCGCACTCTTTAACTCCTTTTTCGCATCTTAAACCATCGGTAAACCCCACGAAACACCCTTTTGGCACATTGTTTGCACAATGTTTACATAAAGGGTACATCCCAAATTAAAAACAAATCATTTATGGAAAAAAGAGAATATACGCGCTGCCTCATCGTGGGTAGCGGTCCGGCCGGTTACACTGCGGCCATCTATGCAGGAAGGGCAAACCTAAGTCCTGTGCAATATTGCGGAATGCAAACGGGCGGACAACTCACCCAAACAACAGAAATCGAGAACTTCCCCGGCTACCCCAAGGGAGTGGACGGCAACCAAATGATGGCGGAACTGCGCGAACAGGCTGCCCGCTTTGGTGCCGACATTCGCGACGGAGAGATTACCAAGGTTGATTTCAGCAGCAAACCATACGTAGTTACCACCGATCGCGGCGTAGAGATAGAAGCCGAAACGGTGATTATTGCCACGGGTGCATCGGCCAAATACCTTGGCTTGCCCGACGAAGAGAAGTATTCGGGCCAAGGCGTTAGCGCATGTGCCACTTGCGACGGCTTTTTCTATCGCAACAAAACGGTGGCTGTTGTGGGCGGTGGCGACACGGCTTGCGAAGAGGCCAGCTACCTTGCAGGGCTCTGTTCGAAGGTATATATGATTGTACGTAAGCCGTTCTTGCGCGCATCAGACGTGATGAAGAAACGCGTTGAGAGCAATCCCAAAATCGAAATCCTATACGAACACAACACGTTAGGCCTTTATGGTGAAGATGGTTTGCAGGGCGCACACCTCGTAAAGCGCAAGGGCGAAAGCGACGAACAACGCTATGACTTGCCTATTGACGGCTTTTTCCTGGCCATTGGGCACAAGCCCAACACCGATGTGTTTAAAGATTGGCTCGACCTCGACGAGATAGGCTACATCAAAACCGTTGCAGGAACACCTAAAACCAATGTTGCAGGCGTGTTTGCGGCTGGCGATTGTGCCGACCCCGTTTATCGCCAGGCAGTTGTTGCTGCAGGTTCGGGCTGCATGGCCGCTTTGGAGGCCGAACGCTACTTGGGCGAATTGGAGGCCAAGAAGTAAGGCTCGAAAATGCTAAGCCGTAGACTAGCTTGGAGAAAGAAAGCAGCCTAGTTTGGCATAGACATAGAAAAAAGGCCTCTTGCTATTTGCAGGAAGCCTTTTTGCTTTTTAGGGTAGATGCCCTTGTTGCAAGCCTATTGTGTGGCCTTTATTTATGGGCGTATCTATGTTTTTGTCTTTTACACCAGTCCGTCTAGTTCTTTTTTCAGGGCGCGCAAGTCATCCCTAACCGAGAGAAGCGTGTTAAGTACGTGCGTACTCTTGTTTGCGCCTTCACGATTTTCGTTTATCATCTTACGTGCGGCGGCAATTTTAAAACCTCTCACCTTAACCAACGTGTAGATGTTCTTTAATAGGTCGATGTCTCTTTCCGTGTATTGTCGCACCTTCGACCCCATAGCGGTGCGCGGTTTTAGCTGCGGAAGTTCGGTTTCCCAATACCGCAACGTACTCTCGTTAACGCCGATGATGTCGCTCACCTCCTTAATCGAGTAGTACAACTTTAGGTTTCTATCAGTCTTCAATACCATGATGGGTTAGCTTTTGGCCCTTTGTGGGGGGAATTTGGGAATAGTCCTTCGTTCGTTATACATTGTTTCGTGTCTGAACAACATGCCACAAGCTTAAACTTGTGCACGCTTAAAACCTGTAATGGTAACCAAGTTATCCTGGACGAAGTTACATTTAGCTCTCTCTCATGATGCAAAATTACGACAAATCTTTGGTTTTTCCAATCTTTGGAAAAAATAAAATCAAGGCGTAAACCAACATTAACAAACAGCATAATATAACCACTTGAACAACGTGCATTTGAAAAAAATGTTGTAATTTTGCAACTTAAACCAAAGAATGGCCCTTACAACCCTGTTGTAAGCCTTGTTTAGCGTTCTTATTCGGGTTTCATAAAATATGAGGTAAACAATAAATTCAAGATAATAAACGATGATGACAGCGAACGAAATACGCGACTCCTTCAAACATTTTTTTGAAGGGAAAGGACACAAAATAGTGGCCTCGGCCCCCATGGTGATTAAAGACGACCCCACATTGATGTTCACAAACGCAGGCATGAACCAATGGAAGGACATCATTTTGGGCACGCGCGACCCCGAGCCACGCCGCAGAGCCGACTCGCAAAAGTGTCTTCGCGTAAGCGGAAAGCATAACGATTTGGAAGAGGTTGGCCACGACACCTACCATCACACCATGTTCGAGATGTTGGGCAATTGGAGCTTTGGCGACTATTTTAAGCGCGAGGCCATAGACTATGCGTGGGAATATCTTGTAGATGTGCTGCATCTTAATCCGCAAGACCTCTATGTTACGGTGTTCGAAGGCAGCGAAGAAGAGGGCATTCCACGCGACGACGAGGCCGCAGAGTACTGGTCAAAGCACCTGCCAGCCGACCATATCATCAACGGCAATAAGCATGATAACTTCTGGGAGATGGGCGAAACGGGTCCATGCGGCCCCTGTTCGGAGATACATCTCGATTCTCGTTCGGCCAAAGAAAAGGCCGAAGTGCCTGGCGCAAGCCTTGTAAACAAGGACAATCCGCAGGTTATCGAAATATGGAACATCGTGTTTATGCAGTTTAATCGTAAGTCCGACGGCTCGTTGCAACCCCTACCCATGCACGTTATCGATACGGGTATGGGATTCGAGCGCCTTGTTCGCTCGCTGCAAGGCAAGACATCCAACTACGATACCGATGTTTTCCAACCCGTTATACAAGAGATTTCGCGCCTGTCGGGCCTGAAATACGGCGAAGACGAGAAGGTGGACGTGGCCATGCGTGTGATTGCCGACCATCTTAGAGCCGTGGCTTTCTCCATTGCCGACGGCCAATTGCCAGGCAATGCCAAGGCAGGATACGTTATTCGCCGCATCCTTCGCCGCGCTGTTCGCTACGCCTACACGTTCTTGGGGCAACGTTCGGCCTTCATGTTTAAGCTATTGCCCACCTTCATCCACGAGATGGGCGAGGCCTATCCCGAACTGAAAGCACAGCGCGAGCTTATCGGTCGCGTGATGAAAGAAGAGGAAGACGCTTTTCTTCGCACGCTTGAAAAGGGCATCTCGATGCTTAACGATGAGATGGAACGCTTGAAAGCCGAGGGAAAAACCACGCTCGACGGCACGCAAGCCTTCCGTTTGTTCGACACTTACGGCTTTCCGCTCGACCTTACAGAGCTTATCTGCCGCGAAAACGGGCTGCAAGTAGACGCCGCCCAGTTTGATGTGGAGATGCAAAAGCAAAAAGAACGCGCACGAAATGCCGCTGCGGTGGAAAATTCCGATTGGGTTGTGTTGCGCGAAGGCGAACAAAACTTCGTGGGTTACGATTATACCGAGTACGAATGTCGCATACTTCGCTATCGTCAAGTTACGCAAAAGAAAAACACTTACTTTGAGTTGGTGTTAGACAACACGCCATTTTATGGCGAGATGGGCGGACAAGTAGGCGACTGCGGCGTGCTAGTAAACGGCGAAGAAACGGTTGACATCATCGACACTAAGCGCGAAAACAACCAAAGCATACACATCGTGAAGGCCCTACCCAAAGACCCCAAGGCCGACTTTATGGCTTGTGTGGACACAGACAAGCGCGAGGCAAGTGCCGCCAACCACACAGCAACCCACCTGCTTGACTATGCCTTGAAGGCTGTGCTTGGTGAACACGTTGAACAAAAGGGCTCGTTGGTGGCTCCCGACACGCTGCGTTTCGACTTTTCGCACTTCCAAAAGGTTACAGACGAAGAACTTCGCGAAGTGGAACGCTTTGTAAACGACCTTATCCGCCAAGACTTACCACTTGACGAGCACCGCAATACGCCCTTAGAAGAGGCTAAGGCGATGGGGGCAGTGGCCTTGTTCGGCGAGAAATACGGCGATACGGTGCGCGTTGTGCGTTTCGGACCCAGCTGCGAGTTCTGCGGTGGCATCCATGCACGCAGCACGGGGCGTATCGGTATGTTCAAAATCGTTAGCGAAAGCAGTGTGGCAGCAGGCATCCGCCGTGTAGAGGCCCTCACCGGAAAGCGTTGTGAGGAGGCTATGTACGCGTTGGAAGACACTCTTCGCGGCATTCGCAACCTCTTTAACAATGCCAAAGACCTGCAAGGAGTTATCGCCAAGTACATGGAAGAACACGACTCCATGCGCAAAGAGATTGAGAAATTCTCGGCACAAGCCGTAGAAAGACTTAAAGACAGCCTTGTTGCAAATGCCAAAGATGTAAACGGACTGAAAGTGGTTAAGGCTGTTTTGCCCATCAATGCCGAGCAAGCCAAGAACCTGGTGTTTAAGGTTCGCGAGGCCATTCCTCAACACTTGGTGTGCGTTGTCGGCTCAACAGCCAACGACAAACCTTTGCTTAGCATCATGTTCAGCGACGATGTGGTGAGCGAACACGGGCTGAACGCAGGCCAAATTATCCGCGAGGCCGCCAAGCTTATCCAAGGTGGCGGTGGCGGTCAGCCCCATTATGCGTCGGCAGGCGGCAAAAACCTCGACGGCATTTCTGTGGCCGTAGACAAGGCCGTGGAGCTAGCTTGCCAATAAAATGGCCGCATTTCCCTACCCCACTTCAAGGGAAAGGGAAATGATTAGCTTTACCATTTATACAGATTTAAGGCAGGTTCTAAATATCCACCAAGGCATTACCTCGGTAAACACCATTGAAAAGTTAGTGTGGAACTTTTAGAACCAGCCTTATATCCTTACCAAAAACGCAACACCCCTCGCCCCACGGCAGCGCATATCTGCCCCAAAGGGCCATCAAACAAAACGATAATGCAAAACCAAACCTTGCGCACAGCCTTGAAACGTGGCTTCCTTTTCTTTTCGGCCACGGTACTATTGCTAACCTTGCAGTTTCTCTTTGTGTTGTTTACCAGCAACACGCTGGAGATTATGTCGCCCTTGGGTTATCTCTTTTTCTTTGCGTCGTGCCTATCGCATGCCGCTTGTTTGACCCTTCCGCCATACCTTATATATATGCTCATTGCCTGTACGGGCTGTGTGCGCATAGCCCGCGTGGTGCATTTTGTGCTAGTTGCCTTGCTGGTTTTGCTCGTTTTTCTCGATGCACAGGTGTATGCCATCTATCGTTTCCACATCAACGGCTTTGTGCTGAACATGGTTTTCGGTCCTGGTGCGGGCGAAATATTCACTTTCGACACGTGGCTCTACCTCAAAGAAGTGGGTCTATTCCTCTTACTCCTTGGCATGGTGTATGGTGCTTATTGGCTTTCGGGTTGGGTTTGGCGCAAACGCGGCAAGGCTTACGTGGCGGCCACCGTGTGTGCACTGGTAGGTAGCACCCTTTTTGCCCACCTCACGCATATCTACGGCGCATTCATGTCGCAGGCATCAGTGGTGCATAGCGCCAAACTCTTGCCTTATTATTTCCCCACCACGGCCTATTCGTTCATGACGAACCTAGGCTTTAAAGCTCCCGTAGACACGCGTATGCTGCAAAAGGGCGGCAACGGAACCCTTGCTTACCCCATACATGCCCTGCAAACCGAACGTCCCGACAGCCTGCCCAACATCGTATTGGTGTTGCTCGACTCGTGGAACAAACGTTCGCTAACGCCCCAATGTATGCCCAACACCTATCGATGGGCCCAACAACAGCAATGGTTCGACAATCATCTCAGTGCCAGCAACGGCACACGCAGTGCTGTTTTCGGTTTGTTCTTCGGTCTTACATGCTATTATTGGGAAGATTTCGAGGCCGCAAGGGTCAGTCCGGTGTTCATCGACCGCTTACAACAGCTGGGTTACGACATACGTGTCTATCCCTCAGCGCAATTTTACAATCCAAACTTTGCCAAGGTGGTGTTTGGCAAAGTGAAGGGTGTTAGAACCGAAACGGCAGGTAACACGGCGCTTGAACGCGACCAACGTATCTGTGCCGACTTCATTGGCGAGTTGCCAGAACGCCTTAAAAGCAAACGTCCGCTGTTCTCGTTTGTGTTTTTCGACCTGCCACACAGTTTCGAACTCGATGCCAAACACAATGTTCCCTTTGCACCTGCATGGCCCTATGCCGATTATACCAAGCTGAATAACGACATGGACCCGACGCCCTTTTTTAACCTCTACCTTAACACTTGCTATCAAGACGACATCTTGTTGGGCAAGATTTTCCAGACGTTAGAACAGCGTGGCATGCTTGATAACACCATCGTGATACTTTCTGGCGACCACGGACAGGAGTTCAACGAAAACAAAAAGAACTACTGGGGACACAACGGCAACTTCTCTGCATGGCAGCTCGGAGTGCCGCTAATTTGCCACTTCCCAGGTGCAAAACCGCAGAAATACAGCCACCGCACCACACATTACGACATTGTTCCTACGCTGATGCACAACTATTTGGGCGTTAAAAACCCTGTTTCCGATTATAGCATGGGCCATCTTCTCAGTGATAACTGTTCGCGTAAGTGGCATATCGTGGGCAGTAACCTCAACTATGCCTTTATCATAGGCGGCGACTCTATCTTGGAAAAGAATGCAGAAGGCGGTCTGGATGTTTACGATGCGCGCATGAATCCCGTATCTAACTACCGATTAGATACGCGCGCCTTTAATAAGGCAATGGATAAACTCAACAAGTTTTATAAATAAAGGGAGCAACAAATCGCCTTTTGGGGTGGTCATAACCACTGTTGTCCTAAACGTTTTTCAGGCTCATCTTTATGTCTGAAAAACGTTTAGGACAACAATTCCTTTCATTCTTTCAACTTTTCACCCTTTCACCCTTTCACCTAACAAGTAAAGATTGGGGATGTATCAGCGAAGCTTTAAAGGATGGAAGAACGAAAAAAGAGTTTCCCTTTTGGATGGCCTTTGACTTGCTACTGGTGAAAAGGTGAAATATTTAAGTTGACATACACTTTGTTAGAATTATCCGTAACAAACCATCAAATATCTCCGTACGTACCACATTACTCTTCCACGATATGTTTAAACTTCCTCCAAAGCCTATGTCGTTTATATCTTTTAGCACATCCCTTAGGAACAAAGATAACACACTTTTTCGCGTTTACACCTCCAAAAGTATAAAACCATTCTTCTTCGTCAACGTTTTCATCTTTTTCGTAAGGTGACACAGGAGGCCGTCGGTCTACAAGATGGAGTTCTCTAAGCCTACGACAAAACGTAAAACCACGAAACGGAACTTCTCGAATAGGGCTTTTAAACACTACTTTTCTTAATTTCGGACAGCCATCAAACACTGCCATTTCCATGTGTATCAACGATTTTGGGAATTCAACTGAACGAATTTTCACACAGCATTGAAATACCCTTTCTTGGAGATACGTCACCCCTTCGGGCACAACATAATGCCCACCTTTCCTTTTCCTTGGGAAATACTTCATCGTATCTCCATCTTCCGAGAACTGTGGTTCAGAAATCGCGGGGTCATACCAATAAGGACTATTTGGCGCAATACCCGTTGTATCTGCAGCCCTATACGCAGCTCTCTCCCGTTCTTCTTCTCGCTTTTTCTCTTGTTCTATTTCTTCCTCCGTCGGTTCCGATGCCTCCGCCTCTATTGCCGCCACTGGTTTCTTATTCGTTTGCGGTTTTACATCCGAGTGTTTGCACCTCGTGAATAATACAACAAGGGCTATTGATATAATGAATAATATTTTTCTCATGACACGTTTAATTAACTTCTTAATGAGGATTACATTGTTGTCTTTCCTGCAAGTAACGAATGACTTTTAAAGAATACTGCCACTTCATCAATTAAACTTCCTTTATGATTTTTTATTGGCATCTTATCACTTTTTCTTGTAGTAAAATCACGAGCCTTTTAGAAATAAAAGCAAAAAATGCTTATAACAGTATCTTTAATATAAATGTCTATTAATTATTTCTTTCTAGCTCAGAAATTCGTCCTTCTAGATCATCATATTGTGACTGTAGATTTTCAATTTCATCTTCATCACTATTGTTCGAAACACGAGCGACAGGAATATAATAGTCCATCTTGGTCTTGTTTCCTCGCATATCAGTCACAATGACAGGAACATAATTATCACCAAAACGTAAAAGTAACGTATAATCAAAATGATAATTACTCAACGTCTGTCCATTAACTTCAATTGTTCTCTTCCCTGGCCGTACTCCCCATTCATTCCTTTTCGTTCTAAATATCTCAATTCGTTTTATGTCCCCTCTTGAATTAAGGGTAAATGGGATGTCAACACCATCAACCATGTCACCTCCAAAGTTACCATGTGACAATACGACACAACCATCGATTTGCAAATCTACTTCATGGCGAACAATGAACCCAATATTCCTAAAGTCAAAAAATAAAGAAGAGAAACGTTGCGTACCAATAAGAGGAGACGAAGAACTAGGCAAATAGTTAACTCCTGCATAATTCCATGTTCTTCCCCTAAGCGATATAGGAGCACTTTTATCAACAATATAAGCGCCAACAGGTAAGATAGAATACGTATCATCATCATTGATCCCTACAAGAAAAATAGAAACAACATCTCCTATTCCAACTGAGTTCAAAGGAATCCCCGTTAAAACATCCCTACTTTTAAATAAACCTTTAACATGATTGTTTCTTACGACTTGCTTTATTTTCTCTAATAATGCAGACGCAGAACTGGCCGCAAACAAGAAATATCTATCTGCCTGCATATTAGTTCTCACACTAACTGGGCTATTCTGTATCGAAGTAAGCCTTGGTATATTATGCTCTTGCGACAGACAGTAAGTTGGGTATGCAATGCCACAAAGATAATTGACCGCTCCCTCCATTTTACTTATCAGTAAACTATCTAATGGATAATCGGCATCAAACAGCCAATTTCTGATAGGTATCTTTCTGTCTCCATTATAAGAATTTTGCAATATATACGGACACAAATCGCCTCTAACAACAATTGGTTCTTCAACACACTTTCCTGTGACAGTGGGAAAAGTTATTTTCAACATTGTATCCGCCAATAATTCTCCCATTTTGTTATTTGCTTTTATGTGCAGAGCGTAATAACCTTTCTGACAAAAGTCATAAGCAATGGCGTATCTCTTGCCCTTTTCTATAGAGAGCCTGTCCATTACATCTTTCAATGAAAAGGTGTCATTTCCAGCTACGTTCATTGAATCTAACCCATCAAAGTACAATGTAATAGGCACGGTGTCAGTATAGGTCAAGTAGATATTGTCAAAATCTGCTTTCATAAAAGAGACACGAGCCTTCCGGTCTGTACAGCCCGAAGTTACACAGAGAACTACACAAAGGAGGGAGAAAAAGGTATAAATTCTATTAAATGGCATAAAACTATTTTTCATTAATACATTTCTTGTTAGCATCCAGCATATACTTTAACTTTGGTATATTCTCACAACAGGTAAGAGCATCAGGATATCCACAGACCGCAGACAGCAAAACATATCTTTCTGCAGCACCTTCATTATGTTCAAACACTACATATATCTGACTAACTGAATATAGCCATCTCCCAATTGAGGGATCTTTAATTTTCCCGCCAGTCAAATCATCCATCGTAAATCCAAGTCCCCTCATTCGATATTGGATTGCGATATCAAAAGCTTCTACACTCAAGGAATATGCCTTTCCCATCAGATAATTACAAGCTTTTTGGCTATAATATTGTGAAAGGGTCAAACACTCATCTAAAGGTGCAGAGAGTATAGGAGCTGTTGACACTAATCGTATGGCCTCTGCAAACCTCTTATCAGCTTCATGAAAATCCTTTAGTTCCATGTATGAAACTCCAAGATAATAATAAACATCGCTTACGTGTTGCCCCCAGGAGCTGCCATATAATGCTATCCATGAATTACCACATGCTAAACTTTTATTGAAGTCCTTCATGTTAACATAACATTCAATTAGATTGAAAAGGTCGTTCTCATTTACAGAATCATTATTTTCTAATTCATGCAACAGTTTTATTGCCTGTCTATAATCTTGAGAACGCATGTAAGTACTAACCTCATCTCTAATTTTTACAGCAGAAATAGAAACATGTTTGTTGTTTGTTAGAATAAGTTTATTTCCTCTCAAAGTAACCCTGCCTAGCCTTTGTATTGCAGACAACCCTAATAGAAGAGGAGAACTCTGCGAATTTAGGACTATTGCATCAACATTATGCAATACTAATCCTGCAATCGTAAGACACCTAATGTTCACTGAAACATTTTCTACAATATGCCCACTTGCAGTAAGACTAGCACCACTTCCTTTAAAATCACTATTCTGCAATTTCCCTTCCCTATAAAGCTTCTCCGCAAAAGCAAGAGATAACGTTACTTTAGAAGCACCAGTATCAAAAATCATCTTCGTTTTTTCGCCATTTACGATACAAGGAATCGTATACACCTCTCCTGTCCTATTCATCGTTACAACGGTCTGGCCACATACAGATAACATCAAAACAAAAAGAAATACCGCAGTAAAAACACCCTTCTTCATAGTTAGGCTAATAATCTTCTTTATTTTCAGATATAGCAAACAGGATTCTGTATCCAACACCTGTCCCAAAGAAAGTCATAATATTATCAACTCGTTTTGTACGAGAAATCCACTGTACACCAAAATGTTTACCATCCCCCACAAAATTTGTTGGTTTACCATAATGTCTAGTAAGTCCTGCTTCAATGGCATCTAATTCGCTCGTATTAAAAACGACCGAACTATTTAGAACTTCTTTAACAGCAATGATAGCATATATTCGTCCACCTTGAACTGCAACATTAACATAATCTACCCCTATACCAAATACGCTATTATAACTTGGATCATCAATAGTATAAATTGTTTGCGCATCAACCTGCTTAACATACTTTACTTTCCCGAGAATTGCAGTAATTGGCATACCAATGTCTATCCCTTTGAATGACGGATTACTTTCTAAATCATCAAGGCTTTGAGCCGACACGTCACATAAACAAATAATGCTAAAGAACGTAATTAGAATCTTTTTCATGTTTATAGTTATCTGCTTAAATTGGCATTCCTTATTTCCTTCTCATACTTTTTCCTATGTTGTCGTAATTCTTTTAACAGTTTAGACGCTTTTGTTGAGCCACGCTTTTTTGCAAGCTTATAATAATCTCTAGCCGTATCGAATAAATTCCATTTTTCGTAAACCTTACCTGCGACCATATAGATTTGAGCACTGCAATAACTCGTACTAAGTGCCAATTGGATTTCATGTAAACAATCGTTAAGTCTATCAGTCTGAAAATATTGGTTAGCATTGTTACAAAACTGTAAAAAATAGTTACATAGTGCTTCCGTTGCATCAGAATTATTAGCCTCTTTAGCATAAACCAAATCTTTGATTCCATCGTACTTATCTCCCAACTCCATTAAGCTCATTCCTCGAAGATAATACAAAGGCGAATATATCCAATACTGTCGCTTATAAAATCTAATATGACTAAAAATATCGTCTATCCTATTTTTGCATTCCCGATATTCTCCCCTATTATATTTTTCAAACAGATCTGTCACTATTGGTTTCATCTCGTCAGCCAATCTTCGATCTACTGCATTGGCATCTCTAACAGCATTCATATGCGCCATCATGACGTCTGTGTCATAAATGTCACTAACAGGCAGTTCTACATACTGGGAAAACATGGGAAGTTTACCCATAAGCAAAAAACAAAAAACAATGAAAACCTTCATATCAAAAATAAGTTGTCTTTCTCCCAAGAAGACCATTATATTATAAAGTTGTTCATACCACATATACAGAAAAAGCGTGGGAGTCTAACTGTCACCCGTCCCACACTCTGAGGCTCTCGCGTTGCCCATTACAGTCTGAACGAGCAACGCAGAAGCCCACGCCGATATGTATAACGCCACAAAGCCTTAATTTAACATTAAGGAATCATGCGGACATAACATATCCATGAGCATCTACCGTTGCCTTGTCTTTGACTGTAATTGAAACTTGCGAGATTTCAGAGTGTCAAGAACAAAGCGCTAAGTAAACGCCTAATCCATAATAGATCCCCACCTCAAAACTCTGCTTACACAGGAAATTGAGAATAGGGACAATGCAAAGTTAGCATATTTTTCCAACACGCCAACCTTATTGTATAAAAATATTTAATAAAAGTCTATTTATCTCATCATAGCAACACTAGCGTACATGTTGTACACAGCTTTCATTAGTACAGCATTCATATATTCCTAGTAGCCTCAGTGGGATTCAAACGTTTCTATTGAACTGCAATTAAGCTTTACTAAAGAGGGTCACATAACAATAAGAACACAATAAATAGCGAAACGATTAACGTACTCTTACATCTGTGCTTTTATAATTAGGTGTACTGAAGTAAGGGCAATTTGCCTTTAATATATAGAAAAAGGACATGCTATAAGCAGACGACACATAGAAACATTCGGTTTATTTCCGCTCTCTTTCAACCTCACGTTTAAAGAAATCTTCGAGCTTTTCTTCCCCATAAGTTGGTGCTTGCATGTTCATAGCCATTGCCGTAAGGAAGAATTCTAGTGGGCCATACGTTTTGGCAGGAGTAAACAAACGAAGGAGAAAGAGCGTGGAGCGGCGCACAAAGTCGGGCAAATGACGAACGCAAGGCTGATGCCCATAGGCTCGTAATGCCAATTCGGCAATTTGATTGTGCGTTAACAAGTCGGGTCCACCGATGTTAAGTTCGTGCTGATGGCTATGCAAAGCATCTACAACAGCCCGCGCCAAATCGGCCCCGTGAATGGGATTCATGCGCAACATGCCATCGCCAAAAAGCCAAACACTACCTCCCTTTGCCATTTTTAGAAAGTCGCGCATGTCAGAAAAGAACCCCGTTGGGCGAACAATACAATAATCTAACCCAGAGTTTTTCAGGTAGTCGCCCAACCGTTCCTTAGCCTCGCAAATCTTCAAGTGCCGCATGTTTGCGCCATTAAACACCGAAACGTAGATAAAACGTTTCACCCCACTGTGTTTAGCCTCGTCAACGAGGTTGGCGTTGGCCTGGAAATCAACATCCATATAGGTCATGCCGTCCTTCTGCCGAGTGATGCCTACCGCACTTATCACCACGTCTATGTCTTCGCAAACGCCCTTTAAAGTGTCGGGCTGCGTAACCTCACCCACCCTTACATCAACATTCGGCGAAACCGATTGCATGCGCGACGGATTGCGCACAATAACGCGCGTTGAATAGTTTCGCCGTTGCAATTCGCGCAAAACGAAACTTCCCAAATAGCCCGTTGCACCAGCCAACAGAACGCGACAGCCTTCCGCAGCCTGCAATGGCGTGTTGTCTGCTTGCTCAACCATCACTTAAAGAATTTCGACAGGACTTAAATTCCTGCGCCTAAGTTAGGATTATCCTGCTCTTCGGGCGTGTTGTTGGTGGGCGTTGTGGACTGGTCAGACTGGTCAGACTGGTCAGACTGGTCAGACAAGTCAGATGATGTTTCCGTTTCATCTTGCGTGCCAACCTCCACCGCATCGGCCTCCATCGTCTCGTATTCGGCCTGCTGTTGCGCCTCAATTCGTGCCACTTGTCGGTGTATGTTCATTATCTTAAAGGCGTTGGCACATTCCACTACGCCATAAAACACCATAGCCCAACCAAGGAAAAGCAAGGGTGCAGAGGCTATCCACGAGGGTTTGAAGAGGGCAATGAGCCCCACAACAAACACAAACGAGGGCATGAGCCAAAAATAAAGGCTCAGTTTAGAGAGCTTAACCACACTGGCCAAGGTTACATATTGCCCCACGGCACCTAAGATAAGAATGGCACCGAAGATGTAAACCATCCAATTAACCACAAGGTTGGGGAACGCAGCCAAGGCAACGCCCAACACAAGGCTGCCAATACCAACCACGGGGAACGTGGGTTTGTTTAGCGAAATGGGCCTTCCCTCTACGTCGACAGCAGCCGTAGGCTTGGCGTTTCGGTTCACCAAATAGACGATACACGAGATTAAGCCCGATATAAAGAATAACACGCCGATGATAATGGTTATCCACGTCACCGTTTCTTCACGGTATTTAATTAGCAATAGTCCCACCACAACGGCGATGATGGCACGGATGAAAGCTGTTTGAACTGTCTTCATATCTCATTATTATATATACAACTGGATGGTATATGGCAGGTTCTGTCAACTTAGCGACTATCTGCAAGCATGTGTTGCTGTTTGTTTTCTCATTGCTCGAAAAGTCTTAGAACGCTCCATTACCCGACTACAAAAATACAAACTATCTTTTGTCGGTGCAATATTTTTGTTTACTTTTGTGCGATGTTTGCGGCAAGGGGTATCCAATGGTCGGCACTTAGGCTAACCGAACACGCCCGATGAAAAAGTAGAAAGCAACTCTTTCTCGCACGAACTTGTAAACGGATAATGCGCAAATTGGGCATAAACGCCTAAACTATCACCCCAAACTGACATGTTCATAAAAAATTAAAACTTCACAAACTAAATAGATGACAACCCTTTTATTGGTGCGCCACGGCGAGACTGTGGCCAACGCCAACCAAATACTTCAAGGTCAAACGCAAGGCGAGCTGAACGAAACGGGCGTGGCACAAGCCGAAAAGTTGGCTCGCGAACTTAGCGATACGCCCATCGATGCCTTTATAAGTAGCGACCTGCAACGCGCCGAACACACGTGCAGTATTATTGCTGCGCCCCACAACAAACCTTTCTGCACCACCCCACTCTTGCGCGAACGCGATTGGGGCGGTTTCACTGGCGAGTTTATTCCTAGCTTAAAAGACAAGGTTTGGCCCGAAGATGTGGAATCGCTAACGGGCATCAAGCATCGCGCCCGCCTATTTCTCGACATGATTGCCCAACGCTACCCCAACCAAACGGTGCTAGCAGTGGGGCACGGCATCATCAATAAGGCTATACAAAGCGTGTTCTACGACAAGGAAATGCACGAAGTGGAGAAAATGGGGAATGCAGAAGTGAGGGTGTTAAAGCTAGGTTGATAGGTTTTAACTTAACACCATGTTCCCCTTGTGTTGCTGAAAATAGTTTAGAGCAATAAAGCTAATACAAAACAAATAATAAGGCAAGCCTGAACATTTCTCAGAAATTATTTGTAATTTTGCAAGTGTTATCTTCTATGGAGCCTTTGAGTCGAAGATAGTCCATTTATTTTTAATATCGTAAAACCAATTTATTTATGAAAGGAAAAAATTATATTGACGGGCTTCATTATGAGCTAAGAAATGCGAAGTATGACAGCAAAGAAAATCTTATTTCCGCTGTAATCCACGCCCAAGCAAGTGAATGGAACTCCAATTCTGATTCTTCTGCAAGAATGATGAATCGAATTTGTCACCACTTAGATTCTGAGTTAAAACCCGATTACTGTCCTTTGAACGAACATTTGGGCTTGGACAAAAACGGAAAGAGATTTGTACGTGAACTATTATTTATCGCCGAAAAGCCAATCTCTTAACATCAAAAAAACAATTGTTGCACCATGTCCTGCTACAAGTAGTTTATAGTGGTGCTACAAACTACTTGTACCCACCATACAAGCTATTTTGTACCCATCGTACAAGATAAGCTTGTACGGTATAGATCGTTCCAAAATGGCTTGAACATGTACAATTATAACTATCAATGTCCTTATCAAACACGGTCTCGAAACCCTCAAACCATCCTTTAAACTGTGCCTTACAACGCAATTGGGAAAGTACATTATTCCCCTTTCCCATTGGAGAGAGGCTGGGGATAAAGCCTGTTATGGACAGCGTTGAGGCTCTTTATTCCACCTGATTCTTCGGCCAATTCACCAAAAACAATTTGCTTTTGGCTCGCGTGAAAGCCGTGTACAGCCAATGTAAGTAATCAGAACGCGACGTGTCTTCTGGCACATAGCCTTGGTCAAGAAACACATGTTCCCATTGTCCGCCCTGCGCCTTATGGCAAGTAACGGCGTAAGCGAACTTCACCTGCAAAGCATTGAAGAAGGCATCCCCTTTTACCATCTTCATCCTATCGGCCTTCAAAGGAATATCAGCGTAATCGTTCAACACATTATTATATAGTGCCTCGTTTTGCTGAGCCGTGAGCGCAGGCGACTCAGAAAGCAAACTATCTAGCACAACCGTTACTTGCAGCTCCTCGTTCTCGTAGTCGGTAAGCTGCAACCACACATCGGCAAAGCGCAAGCCATGAGCCATTTGTTCGTTTCGCACACGCAGCACGCGCGCCCTGTCGCCATTGGCAAGAAAGCCAATAGTGCTCCGTTCTTTCTCCGTCCAATGGTAATTGTTCTTCACCACCATCAGCAAATCGCCCGTGGTAAGCAGTTCTTCGCGGCCAAGCACCGTGTTTCTGATGCCTTGGTTAAAAACGTTCGCCCGCTTGTTGCTGCGTGTCACCACGATGGTTTCGTCCATTCCCACCTCCGCATAGCTGGTGTTGAGCGTCTCGATAAGTTCGTCGCCAGGAACAATTTGCAAGTCGGCGAATCCCTCCAAGCGTATTCGTGGCAACAGCGTGTCTTCATCGCGCCCCATCAGTTGGCGCAAACAAGTGGCGTTAAACAAGATGCCGCTAGCCGATTGCTGCCTTACCACCTCGTTTAAGTCGCATGCAAACACCTCCATGCCATAGCCTTGCATAAACTGTGTATCTAGTGCAGGACTCTGTTCTTCGCCCACGGGCGGCAGCTGAGCTTGGTCGCCGATGAGCACAAGACGGCAATTGCGCCCAGCATATACATACCGCACAAGGTCGTCGAGCAGTCGCCCGCTGCCAAAAGCAGCCTCTGCCCCACCTCCGTTGGCCACCATCGAGGCCTCGTCCACCATAAACAGCGTGTCGGCATGCAGGTTATCGTTCAGGTTATACTCGCCCCCAACGCCAGCAAAGGCACGCAACCGGTAAATCTTACGATGGATGGTAAAGGCCGCATGCCCGCCACTGTTTAGCGAAAACACCTTGGCCGCACGCCCCGTGGGTGCCATCAGCACCGTTTTTTGTCCCAATAGCCCCAGCGCTCGCACAAAAGCACCGACCAAAGAACTCTTTCCCGTACCCGCACTTCCGCGCATCAGCATCAGCGAATGGGGATTTCTGTGCGCCAGGAAATGGGCGAACAGGCGTATGGCAGACGTCTGTTCGTCTGTTGGCTTATGGCCGAAACATTGGGTCAGGCGAAGGGTTATCTCATCGGTAATCATTGTTTTTTGATTTCTTAAACACCAAGTTTGCAAACATTTTTGTAATTTTGCAGGAGCGTTGTGCAAGGTTTGTCCTTGTTACGGCGTACCCAACACAACGGAATGCAAAGTTAGGAAAAGTATCCCGAACACCGAATGAAAGTAAACATTAATTACATCTTGGCGTTTTGCGCAGTAGTATTGCTGGCCCTATGCGTGCTAAGCATCGTCCGCGCCGCCGCTTAAACCCCACCCAAAGCCATGCAGGAGACTGCCCCCGACCTACATATACAGCAAACGCGACTGGTGATACGCGCCACACGCAACACGCTTTCCTTCGCCGCAGTTGACCCTACGGTGCAGACAAACTTGTTTTTCGAACCCTATACCGTTCGTAGCGGCATCTCTGTTGCGGCCAACTTACGCGAGGCTTTCAAGACATCCACCTTGCTACTTCGTGGTTACAAACGTGCCAACCTGTTGGTAGACACGCCCGTTATGCTTGTTCCCATCGACGAGTTCCAAGAGGAAGACGTGCGACAGCTATACCATCGCACGATGGTTTTGGCCGATGCCGACACCATGATGCACCATGTGCTGCCCGATCTCAATGCGGTGGCAGCCTTCGCCGTAAACAAAGACCTTAAATTAGTGGTTGACGACCACTTTGCCGACGTGCGCATAACGCCGCTGATGAAAGGTGTGTGGACGCATTTACACCGCCGTAGCTTTACGGGAAGTAGGCGCAAGCTATACGCTTACTTCCATGACAAGCGCCTAGAAGTGTTCTCGTTTGGCAAGAACAGGTTTAAATTTAGCAACGCTTTCGACACAAACAGCTCGCGCGATGCCGTATATTTCATCCTTTACGTGTGGAAACAGCTGGGGTTCGACAGCATGCAAGACGAGCTGCACCTTTCGGGCGACATCCCCGACAAGGAGTGGACGAAGACCGCACTGTTGGAGTTTGTGAAGAAAACATACGTGGCCAACCCCGTGGCCGACTTCAATCGCGCATCCATCACAGCCATTGAGGGACTGCCCTACGACCTTATGACCATCTTCGTTAGGGGCGTTAAAGAGGGCGTAAGATAAGTTTTCCCCTACAACCACGCCCCAATCACCCAAACAAACCCACCCATCATGCGCATCATTACCGGACTATATAAAGGCAGGCACTTCGACATTCCTCGCTCGTTTAAGGCCCGACCCACAACCGATTTCGCCAAAGAGAACATCTTTAACGTGCTAAACGCATACGTAGATTTTGAGGATGCCACGGCATTAGACCTCTTTGCAGGCACGGGCAGCATCTCGCTAGAACTGCTTTCAAGGGGATGTGCCAACGTGGTGAGCGTGGAAACCGACCGCGAACACGCCAATTTCATTCGCCAATGCACCACAAAACTGGGCACAGACAAGAGTTTGCTTATCCGCGGCGATGTGTTTCGGTTCATCAAAAGCTGCCGCCAACAGTTCGATTTCATCTTTGCCGACCCGCCATACGCCTTACCCGAATTGGAGAAAATACCCGATTTGATTTTCCAACACCAATTACTTAAACCCGACGGCGTGTTTGTTTTCGAGCACGGAAAAGGCAACGACTTCTCCCAACATGCCCGTTTCGTGGAACACCGGGCATACGGCAGTGTCAATTTTAGCTTGTTTAAGGCGGGGGAAGAAAGCAAGTAACCCCCCACCTCACTCAGCTTTCAAGATGGCACTTTCGGTCTCTTTGCGGACATTTCGCACAGATTTAGTCGTCTTTTTACCATAGTCCACACTCCAAATCATCTTCAATGTGGCATATTGGTTATGCCAATCGCTTTGCCTTTCACCATGATAGGCATACACGCCTGCGAGCAAATCGGTTGTAGTTACATTGCGTTTGATTAAGAGGTTAGAACAATTCATCTCTACACCGATATTATTATGGCTCCAAGACAAAGCAATATCGTAGAGCCATCCCGTTTTTACCAGCTTATGATTATCTACCAATTGGCGTTCGGGCGTTTTGACTGATGCCGAAAAAGCGAAATCGTTTACGTAACAATTGGCTTCAAGTGCAGCACTCCACTTTGTGTGTTGCAATTGTGTTCCGCCCCTCAGCACATTCCTTTCCCAATTGGCATCCACCTTTACATTAAACATTTTTGAAGGCCGATAAGTAGTAGAAAACGAGCAAGAAGGGACATGATAGCGCGTGTCACTTCTAAAACTATTCACCATTTTATCGCCCTCGGCATGGTAATCGTTGGTTATAATATGATTGGCAAACAGATAGCTAGCCGAAACATTCATGGCCAAACGCGAGAAAGTTAAGCCATAAGTTAGTCGGGGAGAATATAATATGGAGTTGTGCATGTCGGGATTGCCGCGCCTAAGCATCACCCTATCCACTTGTTGGGTTACATAATTCACCGTGTTTAAAGTGGGATAAGTGTTTCCTAGCTTAAGTTCGGCGCGCAATAGTTGCACATCCGACAGGCGGTTAGCCACCGAAAAGCCCAGGCGAGGCGTAACATGCGTTATGGCATCGTAACCTTTTAACCGATAGTTTAGGTACGAAAGGCCAGGTTTGAGGTCGAAAAACAATCGCCCCACACGCTGCGTATAGTCGACAAACAATATCGTTTCAGACGAGCGCAAGCGTTGCCACGCAGGCAAAAGGTTGTGATAGTGCGACTTACTAAGCCTTAAATATTCAGACAAACTGAACGACAAGCTGTTGCCATGCTTTAATTTAAGATTGTAATACACGCCCAATCGCGAGTACAGATAGTTCTCCGTAACGTCCGACTTGTACGTATCTCCACCCTCCACGTTATTATTAAGATAATGGTTTCGCGAATAATAACCATCGTAAACCGTTTCTATTGATTGGTTTTCGCCTATTTTCCAGGTTCCATAGAGAAACAATTCGGGGCGCAGACTACGCTCGCCACCGCTTTGGAGCGTAGCCAATCGCCCTGTTATCGGCCCAGTATAATACCATTCGCCCTCCTTATTCTCAAATGTTCGCATATAGTTCAGCCCGCCCTTTATCATCCAAGTGGCTCGGTCTTTCATTCTGCTCACACTGCATTGGGCATACTTGTTAATGCTTAAAGTAGAGCGTTCGGGCAACACGCCCATTCTATCAACATCGCCACTAGCAAGCGAAAAGTGTTCGCTCTCCGTGATGTGGTTTCGCGGTTGTTGTATGGCGTAGCCTGCCCAAGCGTTGAAATTGGTATTCTTCACCGAGTATTTAGACACGACGTTATAGTCGCCTTGCAAAAAGCCAAGGCCTTGCAGCGCATCAATCTGCGTGTATCCGCCATGAGTTAAGCGTTTGGTAACGAAGTTTAAGGCAGCAACATCCTTGGCATACTTACCCGTTGGCATGTCGATATACTCCACCTTAGCCACATCTCTCGGCCGCAAGGCTCGCACTTCGCGAACATCCACCTCGCGTCCATCTATATAAAGTGTAGCTCCACCTGTGGGTGTGTTCACCTTAAAGGTTTTCCGGTCTACGCTAACGCCAGGTATCATAAGGTTTCGCACAAGGTCGTAGCCTGTGTGTGCATGCTTACGTTGTTCGGTTGTGGGCATAGCCACGATGCGATCGGCCTCGCGTGTAAGGTGTTTTGCAATTACGTTCACCTCCGCCAAAGTCTTTTCGCTCGCCACACTGTCTGCGTTCTCTGTTGGTGTAGCCACTTGTGCGCGCATATTTACTGGTGCCAAAAGGAGAGAAAGCAAAAAAAGGCGCCAACATTTTCTCCCCAACAACAATCTATGAACCATATTCTCCATCATGCCTTTGAAATTAATGAACAAACGATAAGGTTATTTTCCAAAACCATAGCCTTTGCAAATATAATCAAAATAGAAGAAAAAAGGAAACGCAGCATTGACTAACAACACTAATTAACGATAGCAACAAGATTGGTTTTAGCTGCCCATAATAGTTAGCCTAGTTGGGCTTATCGGGCTATCCTCACTAAAACAACTAGATAAACAACATGAACTAGCCAGACCAAAAGAACTACTCCCCGCCCCCAATAACCACCCCTCCATTCCCCCCCCGCACCAACAAATAGGGCGTAAGCTGTTTGCTTATGATGGTTTTTATTGCTAACTTTGTGCAAAAATACAAACCCAAACAACTTATGAACAACAAAACGCTAATTGTGGGAGCTTGCCTGGCAGTAGTAGGCAGCCTTAACGCCCAAACCAAGGATGGTGGAATATCCTTGCAAATGCTGCAACAGATACAGCAAAACGGTAAACAAACCACGGCCGAAAGAGCCATTGCTAATGCCATTGCCACCAATTCTATTGACGAGTTGGCACGTACGCCACAAAGTCGCGCCGACGTTGACGCGTATTTTAGCGTGGAAACGCCCAAACAAAACATTCACAACCAAAAGAGTTCGGGTAGATGCTGGATGTTTACAGGCCTGAATGTGCTCAGGGCCGACTTTGCCTTACGCAGCGATTCGCTAACGGTTGAGTATTCGCACGCTTACCTCTTTTTCTACGACCAGCTAGAAAAAGCAAACCTCATGCTGCAAAGTGTGGTAGACTGTGCCAAGAAACCCATCAACGATCCCGAAGTGCAATTCTTCTTTAAGCATCCGCTTAACGATGGTGGAACGTTCTGTGGCGTGGCCGACTTGGCCGAAAAATATGGCCTTGTGCCCAAAAGCGTGATGCCCGAAACCTATTCGAGCGAGAACTCTAGCCGCATGTCGAAGTTGATTTCGTCGAAGTTGCGCGAGTTTGGGCTTGAACTTCGCAAGATGGTTGCTGCCAAAGCGAAGCCTACACAGATACAAGAACGCAAGACACAGATGCTTGCCACGGTGTATAAGATGCTTGCCTTGACCTTGGGCGAACCCGTTAAGTCGTTCCAATACGCCTTTAAGAACAAGGAGGGCAAGGCCATTACGCCCGTTGAAACCTATACGCCGAAACAATTTTACGACAAAACAGTGGGCCGTTCGCTTAACGAAAACATCATTATGGTGATGAACGATCCCCGCAACGCCTATTATAAGGTGTACGAAGTGAAACACGACCGCCACACCTACGACGGACATAACTGGCGTTACCTAAACCTTCCTATGGAAGAAATACATAAGATGGCCATCGCATCGCTTAAAGCAGGGCATAAGATGTACAGCTCTTACGATGTGGGCAAGCAGCTAGACCGCAGCAAAGGTTATCTAGATGTTAACAACTTTGACTACGGACCACTCTTCGGAACAACCTTCCCCATGAACAAAGCAGACCGCATTGCCACCTTCGACAGCGGCTCTACGCACGCCATGACCTTAACGGCCGTCGACCTAGACAGCCAAGGCAAGGCTTTGAAATGGAAGGTTGAGAACAGCTGGGGGGCCGACAACGGACACAAGGGCTACCTCATCATGTCGAACAATTGGTTCAACGACTTCTTCTTCCGTTTGGTGGTAGACAAGCAATATGTGTCGGCCGACATACAAAAGATGGCTGCACAAACGCCAATCATGCTGTCGTACGACGATCCTGTGTTTGCGGATGACTTGTAAAAAAGAGGAGTTAAGGAGTTATGGAGTTAAGGAGTTAAGCCGATTATTGAAGGAGTTAAGGAGCTATGGAGTTAAGGAGTTAAGCCAATAGCCTTGTTGGCGTTGGCCATTCCATCATCTTTTAACCCTTTCTAGTTAAGGAGTTGAGCCAATAGCTTTGCAATAAGGGAACAAGCTAACCAAGGGTATTTGTTCATGACAGCAAGGCATTTGGCTTAACTCCTAACTCCATAACTCCTTAACTTCTTAACACCATAACTCCTTCAAGCAATTAGCTTAACCTCATAACTCCTTCAAGACATTTGGCTTAACTCCTTAACTCCATAACTCCTTAACTTCTCACAAAGGATACTCCTCAAAGGCATACAGCACCGTTGACAGATAGCGTTCGCCCGTGTCGGGCAACAAAGTAACAATGCGTTTGCCCGCGTTTTCGGGGCGTTTAGCCAGTTGTGCGGCGGCAAAGGCAGCTGCTCCCGATGAAATACCAGCCAGCACACCCTCTTGTTGAGCCAATTGCCTACCCGTACGTATGGCATCGTCGTTGCTCACCTCCACCACTTCGTCTACCACTTCTGCATTGTAGGTCTTGGGAATGAACCCTGCACCGATGCCTTGTATCTTGTGCGGACCTGGCTTACCGCCACTCAGCACGGGCGAATCAGCAGGTTCAACAGCCACGATACGCACGTTGGGATTTTTCTCTTTCAGGTATTTTCCAACGCCCGATACCGTACCGCCTGTACCAACACCAGCCACAAACACATCTACCTGTCCGCTCGTATCGGCCCAAATTTCGCGTGCCGTAGTCTCGTAATGCCGTTCGGGGTTAGCTAGGTTCTCAAATTGTTGCAATATAACTGCCCCAGGGATTTCCTCCCTTAGTTGTTGCGCCATTTCTATCGCCCCTTTCATACCATCTTTTCCTGGTGTAAGCTTCACCTGCGCACCGTATGCCTTCACCAAGTTTCGTCGCTCAACGCTCATCGTTTCGGGCATGGTAAGTATGAGTTGGTAGCCCTTTACGGCGGCCACAAGGGCCAAGCCCACACCCGTATTACCGCTAGTAGGTTCGATAATAGTTGCCCCAGGTTTCAGCACGCCATTGCGTTCGGCATCCTCAATCATAGCCAGCGCAATGCGATCTTTCACACTTCCGCCAGGATTAAAACTCTCTATCTTTGCCACGATGGGCGTTTCAAGGTTGTTGGAAGCCGAAAACTTACCAAGTTCCAACAACGGGGTGCCTCCGATTAGCTCGGTCAGCTGTTTTGCGATATGTGCCATACGCTCTATATTCTTTTGTGATTAATAATCTTTTTGACGATGCAAAGTTACGAAGAAACGCAAAGGCGTGCAATCGCATAAGTGTGGTATATTTGTGCCAACACACTCGAACGAGGGGAACAACTATGCGAGAAGGCAACCCATTTCCCATAAATCTGTAAAATTTTCAGCACACCTTTTAACATTATGAGTGCCGTTTTCGGCCACCGACCGCCCACCCGACCGCAAAAATCCGATTCTCGTGAAGGTTTGTTTGGATGCAAAAAGGGGGCAGTTGTGGATGCCGACAAAATGAATACGCATTGCATAAAACCGCAGTTTACACCATACTTTGTGCTATTTGCTGCTAAATGTAGTGCATTTTGGGGCTAAATGCAGTGTGTTTTGGTGCTAAACGCAGTGCAATATGCCGCTAAACGCAGTGCGTTTTGGTGCTAAATGCAGTGCGTTTTGGTGCTAAACGCAAGGCATTTTGGTGCTAAACGCAAGGCAAAATGCTGCAAAATGCGAGTCGATAAGCATAAATATTCACCGCAATTGTATAGACAAAACCATTTCGAACCATTAAAAACATGGCTAAAAAGGGCAAAATACACATTAAAAAGTGGAGTTTTAAGAGCTAAAAGTGCGTTATTGGGGGAGTGAAAAACAACAATTAGGCAACCATCTAGAAAGGCAAAGTGGTGCTAAATGCACGTAATGTTCGCAAAAAAGGACAAAAAGAAGAAACGTAAAAGGCAGAAATAGCATCGATTTGCCTGCTTTGAAGCCATTTTTTTCGCTAGAATGGGGTGGCAAGCAGAGTGCAATTTGTAAAAGATGTGGTATTTTTTTTAGTTTATGAGTTTGTGTGTTTGTGAGTTTATGAGTTTATGAGTTGGTGAGTTGAAGGGTTGATGAGTTGGTGAGATTAATTAATATGATTGCTATATCTAAGTCATTTAAAGTTGTGAAGAACTAACAAATATAAGCATTTATTTGCGTGCAAAAACGTGATGCAGCCCGCAAATCACCTCAACTTTTTGTACATTTGCAGTGTTCTTTTGCACAAGGTCTGCACTCCGCATGATAATGCAAGTAGTAAGATTCAAACACCAAAAGCACGTGTCGGTGATGAAAAACAATTCGACACTAGTGACATTCATAGTTTATAAAACTCGAACAGATAATGAAAAATCATGGTTTAGAGCAAGCCAACAATAATGAAACGCTTGTTGATAGAATAAAAGGAACCATCTATGGCCAAGCCATTGGCGACGCACTAGGCTTGGGTACAGAGGGAATGACAGACGAAGAAATGGCCTTGAAATATCCCAATGGCATTACCCATTATAGTGACATCTTTCAAGATCATCATCGCAAAAGGTGGAAAATAGGCGATTGGACCGACGACACCGACATGATGCTGTGCATTGCCAATGCCGTTATCAAGGATGAAGGAGTTAATCTGACAACTATTGCCCAAAACTTTAAGCATTGGGCGGATGGCTGTCCGATGGGCATTGGCGAAACCACACATAAGGTTTTACTCTTTGGAGACTACGTAGAAAAACCTTTTGAGGTGTCTAAGAAGATTTGGGAGATGAGCCATTGCAGAGCGGCAGCTAACGGAGGACTGATGCGAACATCGGTTGTTGGCTTGTTTCCCAAGGCAGTAGAAGAATGTGCAGCAAACATTTGCAGACTAACCCACTACGACCCGCGCTGCGTTGGCTCGTGTGTTATCGTGTCTTTGCTAATACATAGCTTGGTTTACGAAGGCAAAGGCCTGTCTTATCACCAAATAATAGACTTGGCCAGGAAATACGACGAGAGGATTATCGAGTACGTAGACCTATCGATCGACACCGACATTCGAGCGTTAGAACTACAAGATAAAAGCTCTGTTGGGTACACCTTACGCTGTTTAGCCGCAGGCCTATGGGCCTATTGGCATGCCAAATCGTTTGCAGATGGACTTTTAGCCATCGTAAGGGCAGGCGGAGATGCAGACACGAACGCGGCTGTGGCTTGCGCCATTCTGGGTGCTAAGTTCGGATATGGCACTATTCCCACGGAATATGTTGACGGACTAATTTATAAAGGCCAGCTTGACGACATCATTAAAGGAATAAGTTCTTTGGTGCTACGTTAAAGACTGCTATGCAGATATGCTGCCTATCTGCTCTCAATCAACCTGACATACAACTCCCTTTTAGAGAGGGATTGAGGATGAAAACATTATTTCCCTTTCTCCATATCGCGCTTGCTCTTCGACTTGGTTACCAGCCACACACCACCAAACACCAAGATGATGGCCAGGCCCTGCGCCCACTTCAACACGCCGATACCCATCAGCACACTAACCGTTACCGACACGATGGGCTGCACATAATTGTAGATGCTAACCACCGTGGGGCGAAGTGTTTTCTGCCCAACCATGATGAGGCAATAGCAAACAAAGGTGCAAATCACCACCACGTAGGCGGTTTCGAGCCACGTAATGCCCCCTATTTGTGCCCAAGGAAGAGCAGCAACATGCGCCCCTGTAAAAGGCAAAAGCAACAACGTGGCCCAAAAGAACATCCACTTGCTGACCGTTATCACCGAATAGCGACGCACAAGGGGATTGAAAAGCGAGAGATAAAAGGCGTAAGAGAACTGCGCCGCAAGGCAAAGCAGGTCGCCACGAATGTCGCCTTGCACGCGGTTTGTGGCCGCCGCGCTAGTAAGGATAAGTATCAATGCACCACTACAACCCATCAACACGCCCGTGGCCTTCTTCCCCGTGATGGGTTCTTTTAGGATGATGGCCGAGAAAATCATCGCGAAGATGGGCATCGAGGTGGTTACGATGCTGGCATTGATGGGCGAAGTGAGGCTAAGCCCGATGGTAAAACAACATTGGTTGCATACCAATCCGAAGACGGCCGCACCCGCAAAGCGCAACACGTCTTTGCGCGGCACATGCTCTTTACGGGTGAAAAGCGATGCAAGCCAAAACAATGCCGCGCCCCCTGCCACCCTAAACGACACCATCGTGATGCCGTCGATTCCGTGGCTCGTGGCATCTTTGCCCAAAGGAGCCATCAATCCCCAAAACAAACAGGCTAAAAACATGGCCGCATGGGCCTGCAAAGGCGGTGCGCCACGATTGCTGCTAGGGGATTGGCCAATGTTTTTTTGTGCGTTATCCTGCATCGCGCTGTGCGTTGGTTCACTAGGCGAAGTGGACGAACTTTCGTCGATGTGTGCTTTATCCATATCTTCTTTTAGTTTTTATGGTGCAAAGTTACTCAAAATCAGAATAAAATGCGTACATTTGTAAGGCAGGTTCTTACGAATAGTTTTGTCGCCGTTTTCAAGCGGCGTAGACATTCTTCTGAACACGCACTGATAGAGACGCGTTAACGTTTAACAGGCCGCAAGTCTGCCACCGCATAAGCGATACAGACGAAGGCCATAACAACAAGCCCACATGGAGAAATATGCTGACTACATCAAAGAGATAGAGATAGACTCGCTATGGAGCGGAACGCGGCACATTGTGTGGCGACTGCACAAGCAAGTGAACGTGCTGAGCGGTGTGAACGGCATGGGTAAGAGCACTATTCTAAACCGAGTGGTGAAGTGTTTGCCCAAGGGGGGCGACACCAACCAAAGCCATGTGAAGGGCGTGCACATCACGATGGAGCCCGAAGACGCCACGTGCGTACGCTACGACATCATCCGTTCGTTCGACCGTCCGCTGCTCAACGCCGAGATTATCGCCAAATTGGGGCTGAGCATCACTACCGAACTGGACTTTCAACTCTATCAGCTGCAACGCCGATACTTGGATTATCAGGTAGACATCGGCAATCGCATCATACAAGCCCTGCAAAGCGGTGCTCCCGATGCGGCACGTGTGGCGCAAGCGCACAACGAGCCCAAGCGCATGTTTCAAGACATGATTGACCGCTTGTTTGCCGAAACGGGGAAAACCATCATACGCACCGAGAACGAAGTGCGTTTCTCGCAGATTGGCGAAACGTTGCAACCTTACCAACTGTCTAGCGGCGAAAAGCAATTGTTGGTGGTGCTGCTTACGGTGCTGGTTGAAGACCGTCTGCCTTTCGTTCTGTTTATGGACGAACCCGAAGTGAGCATGCACATCGAATGGCAAAAACAACTTATCGACCTTATTTTGCAGCTTAACCCCAATGTGCAGATAATCCTCACTACGCATAGTCCGGCCGTAATAATGGACGGTTGGATGGACAGGGTGACTGAAGTAAGCGATATTACGGTGGAATAAAAAACTGGTGGATGGACGAGTTCACGAGTTGACGGGTTAACAAGTTGACGAGTTGACAAGTTGACAAGTTGGCAAGTTGACAAGTTCACGAGTTCACGAGTTAACAAGGTTGCGAGCTAACAAGCTAAGAGGCGAAGCCATCTTTTCACCTTTTCACCCTTTCACTTTTTCACCTTTAAAAGCTTTTTCACCCTTTCACTTTTTCACCTTTAAAACATACTTCTCCATGCCCAAAGGTCTAAAAGAACACTTATCGTCTTCGTACTTCGAGGCGGCCAACAGAATGACGCCCAAAAGGGCGCGCAGGCGCATCGTGGCATACGTTGAAAGCTACGACGACATATTCTTTTGGCGCACGGTGCTAAGCAGTTTTGAAAACACTAACCGATATTTTGAAGTGATGTTGCCTTCGAAAGAAAACAAATTGGAGCGGGGAAAGAAAGCCGCGCTGATGAGTTTGATTGGCGAAAAGGTGGGTAACGACATGATTGCCTGCGTGGATGCCGACTACGATTACTTGTTGCAAGGGGCATCGCCACTTTCGAAAGCCATACTGAACAACCCCTTCGTGTTCCACACCTACGCCTACTCCATCGAGAACCTGCAATGTTTCGCAGGCGGATTGCACGAAGTGTGTGTGGCCGCCACACTGAACGACCATTTTGTTTTCGACTTCCCCGACTTCTTTGCGCGCTATTCTCGTATTGTGTTCCCACTCTTTGTTTGGAACATTTGGCACTATCGCACGGGGCGTTATGGCGAATTTACAATCACCGACTTTAACAGAATGATAGACTTCGGCAGGTTTTCGTTTCATCGTACCGAAGAACAGTTGGGTAAACTGCAAAGCAGGGTTGACCACAAGCTGCGACAACTGCGTCAACGTCACCCCAACGCCAAGGCTAGCTGGATTGAGGTGAAAGCCGACTTGCTTAGGTTGGGCGTTACACCCGACACTACCTATTTATATATACAAGGTCATCATCTGGCCGACACGCTCGTAATTCCTATGCTTATGCGCGTGTGCGAATATCTTGTGCGCGAACGCGAAATGGAAATCCGTCAACAAAGCGTGCATTCCACACAGATGCGAAACGAATTGGCATCTTATGCCCATAGTGTGTCAGACATGGCGCCAATGTTGAAGAAGAGTAAGATGTATGTGGATGCTGCTCCATTTCTACAAATAAAGAAAGACGTGGAGGAGTTTTTGGAAAAGAGTGAAAAACAGGTGACGAGCTAATGAGTGGACAAGTTAACAAGTTAACAAGTTGACAAGTTGACAAGTTGACAAGTTGACGAGTTGATCAGTTAACCAGTTGACGAGTTAACAAGATGTAGAAAATGCTGCCGTTAACCGCAAAGCTATTGGCTTAACTCCTTAACTCCATAACTCCTTAACTCCCCAAAAAGAACTCCATAACTCCTTAACTCCTAAAAAGAACTCCTTACTACTTACTACTTACTACTTACTACTTACTCCCTTTACTACTCACTACTCTACCCCTAAAACATACTGCAAATGCCTCATGGCATGTCCTCCCCATTGGTTATCATCCACATGTTGAAAGCCAACGCTAGTGTATAGCCTTTCGGCCTTGGGGTTATCCTTATCAACAAGCAGACCAACGGCAGGCAATTGCAATAACTTGGCACGTTGCACAGTAGCCCTCAACAGAGCCTTGGCAATGCCCTTGCCGCGATAACGCGCATCTACCGCCAAACTGTCTACATACAATTCGCCTGCTGCTGTCTCGTCGTCCATATTGCCGAAATCGCGATTAAAGTGCGCCAAGCAGCCTTGCACAAAGGCCGTACGCAACTGATGCAAGTGCGCACCATCGTAAGACGTGCAAACGCCAACCACATCGCATTGAGCGTTGAGAGCCACAAGCGTGTTGAGGTAGCTATATTGACTATCAGCGCGACACACCAAATCGGTCATCAGCTGATGAAAACCCGACAGCCCATGCTCTTCGCCTGCAAAATACAGGCAACATTCGTGGTTCATCGCCTCCATGATAAGGCGTGCGATGTCTGAGGCTTGACTTACTTGCGCTTGTTCTATTGTTATCATCTGTGAGAGAAATTGTTATGTATTAAAGAAAAGTCCGACTAGTTGGATTAATTCGAACTAGTCGGACCCCTTTCAGACCAATCAAACCAATCCGATTAGCCGATTGGCCCGTTTATCAATTGGCTTAGTAGCCATCAATCGAAGAACAACGTGCGTTCTACCCAATAAACTAAGATGCCGGCAAGGTATCCAACGAAAGCCACCCACGTTATGCGTTTCATGTACCAGCCAAAGGTAATCTTCTCTAAGCCCATCACAACAACGCCAGCTGCACTGCCAATGATCAGCATAGAGCCACCAACGCCGGCACAATAGGCCAACAACTGCCAGAAAATACCGTCTACGGCCATGTCGCCAGTAGGTGCAATGGGGTACATACCCATACATCCAGCCACAAGTGGAACGTTATCTACAATGCTAGAAAGCACACCGATGATGCCCGTTACCAAGTAATGGTTGCCACCGCTTACGCTGTCCAGTCCACGACCCATAGCCGTAAGCACGCCAATCTCTGCCAAGCAACCCACCGCCATTAAGATACCCAGGAAGAAAAGGATGGTGCCCATGTCTATCTTGCGCAGCAAGGCAATGACGCGAGCCGACATCGAGTCTTCGCCCAAATGCATTCTGCGGTGGAAAATCTCAGTGGCAGTCCACAAAACACCCAACACGAGCAATATACCCATGTAGGGAGGCAGGTCGGTAAGGTAGCGGAAGATGGGAACAAACATCAGTCCGCCAACACCAAGGAAGAAAATAATGCGGCGTTGCACGCGTGTAAAGGCCAGCGCGCTGTCTTCTGCCGATGCGGCCATAGCAGGCAGTTTGCCTTTCAACATATACTGCATGATGAAAGCGGGAACCAGCATCGACACCAACGAAGGCACTAAAATCTCGGTTATTACGCCAACCGTGGTGATAGAACCAGCAATCCAAAGCATGATGGTGGTTACGTCGCCGATGGGCGAGAAAGCACCTCCCGAATTGGCAGCGATAATCACCAACGCGGCATACACCATGCGGTCTTGCTTGTCGGCCACTAGTTTGCGCAACACCATGATCATCACGATGCTCGTTGTAAGGTTGTCGAGGATGGCCGACAGGAAGAAAGTCATAAAGGCAATGCGCCACAACAGTCCGCGCTTGCTGTGTGTCTGTATGGAATCGCGCACGAAGTTGAACCCGCCATTGGTGTCAACAACCTCCACGATGGTCATCGCCCCCATGAGGAAGAACAGCGTTTCGGCCGTTTCGCCCAAATGTTCTCTCAGGCTTTCGCCCACGTGTGCCAATATTCCGGCAGCATTACCTGTCAATTCGGGCATGCCGGGCAACACGAATTCGGATGGGTTAACCATGAAAAGCGTCCAGCAAGCCACACACATCAAGAGCGCCACGGGCGCCTTGTTCACCTTCGTCAAGCTTTCGAGGGCAATGCAAAGATAGCCCATAATGAAGACAACGACGATTGCCAATGTCAATGAAGTCATTTCCCTACTATTGTTTTAGATATAACGTACAGGCCCACCGCGCAAACACCATTCGATTGAAGGTGAGATTGTCGGGTTGGCCTTTAACGCTGCAAAGATAACAAATATATTGCAATTATTCAGTTTGTAAGTTCGCGAGTTTTTGAGTTTGTGTGTTTTCCGGCTGATAAGGAGAGAAGTTTGGAAGTTTAAGTGGGACAACAAACGATTAACTCACAACCTCCACGAACTTTAAACTCATCAACTAACAAACCCGTCAACCCACAAGTCTAAACCAACTCAGACACTTATAAACCCCAAAGCTCAAAAAATCAAAAACTCACAACCTCCCCCTCCTATGCCAATTTGTCAGCAACCTGACGCTCATCTGCTCTTGGCACAAGCTTTGCACATGAGGTTAGCGAGCGGCGGCCTACACAACCAGCGACACACACTCATTATATATATGGTGCGTACCGAACAGCAAGGCCACAGCCGCCAACATTTAAATAACGAACAAAAATATAAAATAAAATATTCTTATGGGAAAAATTATTGGAATAGACTTAGGAACAACTAACAGCTGCGTTGCCGTTTTTGAAGGCAACGAGCCAGTGGTAATCGCCAATAGCGAAGGCAAACGCACCACGCCTTCTGTGGTGGGTTTCGTTAAAGACGGCGAGCGCAAGGTGGGCGACCCCGCCAAACGTCAGGCCATCACCAACCCCAAGAACACCGTTTACTCGATTAAACGATTTATGGGAGAGACCTACGAGCAAAGCCGCAAAGAGGCTGAGGCCATGCCTTACACCGTTGTAAACGAAAACGGACTGCCTCGTGTGGACATCGAAGGCCGAAAATATACACCGCAAGAAATATCGGCGATGATACTTCAAAAGATGAAGAAAACCGCCGAAGACTATCTCGGACAGGAAGTAACCGATGCCGTTATTACGGTTCCTGCATACTTCTCCGACTCGCAACGTCAAGCAACCAAAGAAGCAGGACAAATCGCAGGCCTTAACGTACAACGTATCGTTAACGAGCCAACAGCTGCCGCCCTGGCATACGGTGTAGACAAGGGCAACAAGGACATGAAGATTGCCGTGTTCGACCTTGGTGGCGGTACGTTCGATATCTCCATCCTCGAATTTGGTGGTGGCGTATTTGAAGTGCTTTCTACCAATGGCGACACCCACTTAGGCGGCGACGATTTCGACCAAGTGATAATCAAATGGCTGGCCGATGGCTTTAAGGCCGACGAGGGAATCGACCTAACGAAAGACCCCATGGCCATGCAACGCCTGAAAGAGGCTGCCGAGAAAGCTAAGATTGAGCTGTCGAGCACCACTTCAACCGAAATCAACCTGCCTTATATATCGGCAGAGGGTGGCGTGCCCAAGCACTTGGTGAAGACCTTGACACGTGCTCAGTTCGAGCAATTGGCACACGACTTGATACAGGCTTGCCTCATCCCATGCCAAAACGCCATAAAGGATGCCAAGCTGTCTACCTCGGATATCGACGAAGTTATCCTCGTAGGAGGTTCGAGCCGCATCCCCGCCGTGCAGACATTGGTGAAGAACTACTTCGGCAAAGAGCCTTCGAAGGGCGTTAACCCCGACGAAGTGGTAGCCGTGGGTGCAGCCATTCAGGGTGCTATCCTCAACAAGGAGAGCGGTGTGGGCGACATCGTATTGCTCGACGTTACGCCTCTTACGCTGGGTATCGAGACAATGGGTGGCGTAATGACCAAACTTATCGACGCCAACACCACCATCCCGCACAAGAAGAGCGAAACGTTCTCTACAGCAGTAGACAACCAAACGGCTGTTACCATCCACGTTTTGCAGGGCGAACGTCCTATGGCTTCGCAAAACAAGAGCATCGGACAGTTCAACCTCGAAGGTATCGCACCCGCTCGTCGCGGTGTTCCACAGATTGAAGTAACGTTCGATATCGACGCTAACGGCATCCTTAACGTGTCTGCCAAGGATAAGGCCACGGGCAAGGAACAGAAAATACGCATCGAGGCTAGCAGCGGATTGAGCAAGGAAGAAATTGAGCGCATGAAGGCTGAGGCTGAACAAAACGCAGCTGCCGACAAGGCCGAGCGTGAGAAGGTAGACAAGCTTAACCAAGCCGACTCGATGATTTTCACCACCGAGAACTTCTTGAAAGATAACGGTGACAAAATCCCTGCCGACCAAAAGCCTGGCATCGAAAGCGCTCTGCAACAGCTTAAAGACGCCCACAAGGCTGCCGATGTTGCCGCAATAGACGCTGCCATCAACAATCTTAACAGCGTGATGCAAGCTGCTAGCGCACAGATGTACCAAGGTGCAGGCGGTGCTCAACCCGATCCCAACGCTGGTTTCCAAAGCGCAGGCGGTGAGCAAGCACAAGGCGACAACACTGGCGACAACGTGCAAGACGCAGACTTTGAGGAAGTGAAGTAAAGCAGTCACAACAAATAACGTAAAGAGGAAGTACCTATTTTGGCACTTCCTCTTTTTCTTTGCACAAAACATTTCTTTCTTAACCTCTTACTCGAAAATATTTACTATGAAGTCGTCTTGACTTTTAATATTTCTATAAATTGAGAGGAGTGCAGGACAGGCCAACTCACTGGCTTATAAACTCACAAAAGCCCAACAAATCCCGAAGTCATCAACTCACAAATTCACAAACTCCCCAACTCAAAAACTCTCCAACTCAAAAGCTCATCAACTCAAAAGCTCCCCAACTCAAAAATCCTCCAACTCAAAAGTTCCCCAACACAAAAGCTCATCACCTCAAAAATCCTCCAACTCAAAAGCTCCCCAACACAAAAGCTCATCAACTCAAAAACTCATCAACTCAAAAACTTAAATCGTTATCTTTTGTTTTACAATATCACTCTAATTTTCGCTCCGTTCTAGCGAAAATATAGGCCATAAAGTAGGTAAATTGCTACTATTTCTAGTCTTTCGCGCCTTTCAATATGTTCAATTTTAAGAAAAAGGCCTGCGTTTTGCACCATTTTGCCTTTCTAGATTGGTTGCCAACTCATTATTTTTTACCCCCAACTACCCACTTTTAGCCCCTAAAAACCCACTTTTTAACGACTATTTTGCCCTTTTCGGCCATGTATTTCATGGTTCTAAGAGGTTTTGTTTATACCATTGTAGTGCATATTTATGCTTTTCGTCTTACGTTTAGCTGCATTTTGCACTGCGTTTAGCACCATTTTACCTTGCATTTAGCACCTAAACGCACTTCATTTTGCACCAAAACGCACTGCGTTTAGCGGCATATTGCACAGCGTTTTGCAGCAAATTGCAGTACATTTAGCCGCAAATAGCCTCAAATATGGTACAAATGGCGGTTTCTTGAAATAAATATTCATTTTATCGTATTCACAGGCTGCCCCCTTTTTGCATCAAACCAAACCTTCGCGAGAATCGATTTTTTGCGGCAAGGTGCGCGATTGGTGGATAAAAAGGGTACTCATAATGTTAAATTTCTTGCTGAAAAGTTGACAAACACTGGTAAATTGATAGGTTGACAAGTTAACAAGAAGGCAAGTGGACAAGTGAACGAGTTAATTGTTCTTTTCTCGTTCCCCGAAAAGTCCGTTTTTTCGCCACGACAATGTCCGAGCAAGCTCGACATTGTTCATTTGGCTTAACGAAAACGTTCACCTTTCAAATTTTGGCACAAACATGTCCATGTTGACATAGGAACATAAGAAACATGAAGAAGTGCGCTTTACTTTTTCCTCATTATGTGCCACTGACAGCCCGTTCTCAACTTGTAGAGAATGCACTGAATGACCTCCGACAGGTCACTTTTTGTAACATAACCGCGTTTTGCCACCGACAAATGTGGCAAGATCTCAAATTTTATTGTATCTTTGTCCAGTACTTCGTACATGAGAGGGGTGTTTATCTTGGTTTTACAGCATAAGGATAATAAACTCCTCTCAATTTGTAGAGATTTTAAAAGTCTAGATGACTCCTATATTTGCAAATAACAACACAACACTCATAAAGTGCTTCATAAGTAGAACAAAATGGAGCCTAACCAAGAACGAGAATATGCAGGCTTAACTTGCAAAAACAGGAAAAGCCACACTATCGTGAACTCATACGTTTACAATAGTTGCCAACCAAGTCTTAACTTGTTATTCCAAATAGCAGAGATCTTATTGGCGAGTCCAAAGCATTTGGTTAACATTCCAGATGAATAACTTTTTCATTATGGCAGAACATAAAGAACAAAATAAAAAATCTATCCGTTTCTTCAACGACCATGAAGTAAGAGCGGTATGGGACGATAGCCATAATAAGTGGTGGTTCTCTGTGCTGGACATCATTGCAGCAATCAACGAGCAAGATGATTATCAAAAGACCAAAAACTATTGGAGGTACCTCAAAACAAAGTTGAAGAAGGAGAATAGCAAACAGGTTAGTGGTACTAACCAGTTCAAACTACAAGCTCCTGACGGGAAACAGCGATTGACAGAGACATTGGATGGAAAAGGTGTGGTGCTATTGGCAAAAGCAATACCCAATGTCAAGGCAAGAGCATTTTTCGATTGGGTTACATATAGCGGCAACACCATTGATGGACAGAGCAAGAAGAATGCCTACCAACTCTTTGAAAGTGGCATCTTGCAAACGGCAGAGCCTGGTAGTATCAAATTCTGCAACAGATACACGCTTATCTCTTTGGAGGGTTATGTGACTTTGCTGGACAAATCCGAGCCAAGAATATATCCAAAGGAGGCTTTACGTTTGCTAATTGTATGTACTTCCCTGAAACTCTGCAAACAATAGAACGGATGCCCGAAACAACCTTTGATGAGATTATGGATAAGTATGTAGAGATGAACATAGCCCATCCTTTTATGGAGGGTAATGGTCGCAGCACCCGTATTTGGCTCGACCTCATGCTAAAGCGTTCTCTCAAACGGTGTGTGGACTGGAGCCAGATAGATAAAAACGAATATCTGACCGCAATGCGTGAGAGTGTAGCAGATAGCACGCTCATCAAGACTTTGGTACTGCTTGCACTCACCACTAAGATTGATGACCGAGAAATGTTCATGAAAGGTATCGACTATTCATATTATTATGAGCAGAATGATTGATTTTTCCACATGGACTCTCTATTGTTAGATAGGATGTTCTTTTAAAAAAGAATTACAACGTTATCTCACAATGAAAATTATATGATTCCGTTATAATAAAATGTAAAATAGGAAACTCTATGAATACAGAGAAAACAATAGAATATAATCTTATAAAACGACTTATAGGTTTAAATTATACTTATCGTGAGGATATTCATGATAAGGAAGCACTTGAACAGAATTTCAGACAGAAGTTTGAACAACTCAACAGAGTTCATCTTTCGGATGCAGAATACAATAGATTGCTTGAAGATATTATCAACAGCGATGTTTATGTAGCTTCCAAGATGTTGAGAGAGGTGAATACTTTCATCCGAGAAGATGGTACACCGTTGCAATATAGCTTGGTCAATATTAGGGATTGGTGCAAAAACGAATATGAGGTTGTCAATCAACTAAGAATAAACACCAAGAACAGCTTCCAGCGATATGATGTGATTCTGTTGGTTAATGGACTTCCGCTCGTTCAGATAGAACTGAAGACCTTGGAAGTAAGTCCACGTCGAGCAATGCAACAGATTGTAGATTACAAGAATGGCATAGGGAACGGATTTACTAATTCGTTACTATGCTTTATGCAATTATTTATAGTAAGCAATCAGACACATACTTGTTATTTTACCAATAACAACAGCCAATATTTCAGCTTTAATGCTGATGAACAATTTCTCCCTGTATATTATTGGGCAGATAAGGACAATCATAAGATTACAAACCTTGACGCTTTTACGGATGAGTTTCTCCCCAAATGCAAATTGGGAGAAATGATTAGCCGATATATGGTATTGGTTGCCAGCGAACAGAAACTACTCATCATGCGCCCTTATCAAATTTATGCTGTAAAGGCTATTATGAGAAGTGTTGAAGAAAATAGAGGAAACGGTTATATATGGCATACAACTGGTAGTGGCAAGACCCTCACTTCATTCAAAGCATCGACATTATTAAAGCAAAACAGAGAAATAACAAAATGTCTGTTTGTTGTCGATAGAAAAGACCTTGACAGACAGACTCGTGAGGAATTTAACAAGTTTCAAGAGAACTGTGTAGAAGAAAACACCAATACAGAATCTCTTGTACAACGATTGGAGTCTGACGATTATGCAGACAAGGTGATTGTTACAACCATTCAAAAATTAGGCATTGCTCTGAACTCAAATACCAAGCAAAATTACAAGGAAAGACTATTGCCGTTGAAGAATAAGCATTTGGTTTTTATCTTCGATGAATGTCATCGCTCTCAATTCAAAGAAAACCATAAAGCCATTAAGGATTTTTTTTCCAATGCACAATTATTCGGATTTACAGGAACACCGATTTTTGAAGAGAATGCGGTCTATATCCAATATAATAACGAGCAGGGGACTTATATGACCACCAAGGATGTATTTGAAAACGAATTGCATACCTATACCATTACCCATGCCATTGAAGATAAGAATGTTCTTCGATTTCATGTGGACTATTTTAAACCCGATGAAAAAAAGGATATAACAGCTGAGGGAACCGTAAAGAAACAAGCCATTGTAGAGACTATCCTGTCTAAGCACGATGCTGCAACCAATGGCAGACGTTTCAACGCTTTTCTTGCTACATCCTCCATTAATGATGCAATAGAGTATTATCATTTGTTCAAAAAGGCTCAAAAAGCAAAAACAGATTGTGAACCATTAAACATTGCGTGTGTCTTTACTCCGCCCGCAGAGGGCAACAAAGATATTATGCAGATGCAGGAGGATTTAGCACAAGAAAGACAAGACAATACGGTTGAGCCTGAAAAGAAGAAACGAGCTTTGCAAGAAATCTTAAAGGATTATGAGCGACAGTTTGGGGCTCATTTTACTATCAACGAATTCGACGCATATTATCAAGATGTGCAGAAGCGAATAAAAGACCAACAATATAGCAATAAAGACTATCCACACAAGAATAAAATAGACATTACTATTGTTGTAGATATGCTCTTAACAGGTTTTGATTCTAAATACTTGAACACGTTGTATGTTGATAAAAATTTAAAGTATCACAATCTGATACAAGCCTTTTCAAGAACAAACCGTATTTTGAATGATACCAAGCCATACGGTAATATTCTTGATTTCAGAGGGCAGCAAGAGGCTGTGGACATAGCGATTACCAGATTCTCTGGTGTGGATGTAGATAAGCCAAGAACAATTTGGCTTGTTGATCCAGCCCCCACAATCGTGCAGAAATACAAGGAAGCTGTTACGCATTTGAAAGACTTTATGCATTCGCAGGATTTGGAGTGCAAGCCCGAAGAGGTTTATAATTTGCAAGGTGACGATGCACGTATTGGATTTGTAAATTGCTTCAAGGAAGTACAACGTTATCGAACACAACTTGACCAATATACGGATATTAGTGAGGAAGAGCGTACCGCCATTGACAATATGCTCAATGAAGAAAGGCTGAGAGGCTTCCGAGGTGCCTACCTTGAAATAGCAAAGCAACTCAAAAAGCAACAGGATAGGACAAAAGAAGGAGAGAACCCCCAAATAGAGAACATCGACTTTGAATTTGTTCTTTTTGCCTCTGCCTTGATAGACTATGACTATATAATGGAGCTGATAGCAAGACTGTCGGGTGGAACTACTTCCAAGCAGAAGATGACAAAGGAGCAAATCATAAGCCTTATAAAGTCAAGTTCAAACTTATTGGAAGAGCGTGACGACATCATTGCTTACCTCGACAGATTAAAAGAAGGTGTAAACGGAAAAACTGCCAAGCAGATAAAGGAGGAATACGAAATATTCAAAACGGAGAAATATGCCAAAGAATTGCTCACGATAGCAGATAAGTATAATATCAGTGCTAAAGCATTGGAAGCATTCGTAAACGAAATTATCGACCGTAAGATCTTCGATGGCGAGAAACTGAACGACTTACTCGCTCCGCTTAATCTCGGCTGGAGAGACAGAACCAAGAAGGAGTTGGCACTAATGGAAGATGTTACCCCATTGCTGAAAAGACTATCAGCTGGGCAGGAAATCTCTGGCTTGTCAGCATACGACGAAAAGAAATAAAAGTATGACAAAAAAAATAAAACATATACCTAATCTCCGCTTTCCAGAATTTAAGAATTCTGGAGAATGGGAATTGAAAGCTTTAAGTAAAATTACATCTTCCATTTTTGATGGTACACATCAGACACCTCAATATGTGGATAAAGGAGTTCCATTTTTTAGCGTTGAGAATCTTGTGAGTAACGCAAAGAATCGTTTTATTTCTCGAGATGATTATAATATTGCGACCGCAAAAAATAAACCCGAAAAAGGAGATATTTTGCTTACAAGGATCGGAAATATTGGCTTTTCTTCTATTGTGAGTTGGGATTATGATTTTAGCATTTATGTGACTTTAGCATGTATAAAGAGTTCAAGTTCTTTTAACTCATATTTTCTACATAGCTTTTTCCAAACCAATTGGTATCAAAAGGAGATCACAAGCAAGTCTTTATTAACTGCAGTTCCATGCAAAATAAATATGAGGGAATTAAAGTCTACAAAAGTCTTGCTTCCTCCTTCTCCACTATCTATAAAGGAACAATCAAAGATTGCTGAATGTCTTTCTTCTCTTGACAACTATATCAATGCTACGCAAGAGAAGATAGATTTATTACAAGCACATAAGAAAGGATTGATGCAGCAATTGCTCCCTGCATTAGGGAAAACTATACCCCAGTTGCGTATGCCAAAGTTTGAGCAGTCAAAGAAATGGAATCCTTATTCTATGAAAGAAATGTTTGAAATCAAGAATGGTTATACTCCCTCAAAATCAAATCCTAAATTCTGGGAAAATGGTACTATACCTTGGTTTAGAATGGAAGATATAAGAGAACACGGACATATACTTTCTGATTCAATCCAACATATAACGAAAGAGGCTGTTAAAGGGAAAGGTCTGTTTCCTGCTAACTCTATCATTGTTGCTACAACGGCTACAATTGGCGAACACGCACTGATAATTGTTGATTCGCTTGCGAATCAACAATTTACGTTTTTAACAAAACGTAAATCGTTTGATACACAAATAAATATGAAGTATTTTTACTATTATATGTATATCATTGACGAGTGGTGTAAACAGCATACAAATGGAGGTGGTTTTGCGTCTATTGATATGAATGGATTTAAACGACTGTCCGTATCTCTACCCTCACCAGAAGAACAGAAGGAAATTGCTGAATGCTTCACCTCAATTGATGATTTAATAGATAGTACAAAACAAAAACTTGTAATGCTTCAGAATCACAAGCGTGGTCTAATGCAACAGTTATTTCCAACAGTTTAAATAAAAAGCATAGATATGGATAAAGAAAACAACAAAATAATACCTTTCAAGACAATAGACAAAATTGCTGACAAATTAAGAGACGTTCTTAATTCGTCTGATAATGTCTTGCTGTATGCCTATAATGGTACTGGCAAGACTCGTTTGTCAATGGCATTTAAGAATAAAGGTAAAAAGAAAAATGGTGGTGACACTTTATATTTCAATGCTTTTACAGAAGACTTGTTTACTTGGGACAATGACTTGAAAAATGATGAAAATCGCACATTGAAGATAAATGAATTATCTAATTTTTTCAATGGCTTTAAAGATCTATCACTTGAAAACAGAATCTTTGCTCATCTGGAAAGATATGCCAAGATAAATTTCAAGATTGATTATGAAAAATGGACAATATCATTCAGCAGAATCATTCCTAATCCAAAATACAATCCACACAATCCGAACAATAGAGAACCTGAAACAATAGAACAGGACGGTATCAAAATATCACGAGGAGAAGAAAATATATTTATTTTCTGCATCTTTTTGGCTATCTGCGAATTGGTAATTGATGGAGCAGAAGCATATAAATGGGTAAAGTATATTTATATTGATGACCCTATATCTTCATTGGATGAAAATAATACTATTACTATTGCAAATGATTTATCCAATATAATTGGAAAATGTAAGGGAAAGGCAAAAGTTGTTATATCCTCACATCACAGTTTATTTTATAATGTAATGTACAACGAACTGCGAAAAAGTAGCAAAAGCTATTTCCTGCACAAGACATCAAGCGAAGAATATCGCCTGCAAAAGACGGAAGATACACCTTTCTTCCATCATATAGCATTACTTTGCGAGCTAAAACAAAGAGTAGAGCAATATAAAAAGGAGAGAGAAGAAAATAAAGAGAATATTCAAACAAACATACTCAATACTTATCATTTTAATATTTTACGCAGTATATTGGAAAAAACTGCAGTCTTCTTTGGTTATACCGATTTTTCATTTTGTCTCAAAGATAAAAAAGACGAAGATGAGGACAAGGATAAAGTAGATAATGAAAATGAGAACTTATATGCACGTGCATTAAATATAATGAGTCATGGCAGATACTCAATTTTTTCACCTGTCGGAATGATGCCTGATAATGCAGACTTGTTTGTTGAGATATTTGATACATTCACCAAGAAATACGATTTTTACTTTCCTGATATTTTTGCAGAAGGAGATATATAAAATAAGATTATGACAACAGAAAATAAAAATGAAATAGGTAAAACCCTTTGGGATATTGCCAATAGCTTGCGAGGTGCAATGATGGCAGATGATTTTCGTGATTATATGCTATCATTTCTCTTTCTGAAGTATCTTTCAGATAATTATGTTGCATTTGCAAAAAAAGAGTTAGGGGGAGACTATCCTGTTATAGATATAAAAGAAGCTGATGCTATTGGAGTCAATTCCCCATTGCAACTTTGGTACGAAAACAATCTACAAGATATAGATTTGTTTGAAGCACAGATGCGAAAAAAGATTCACTATGTTATTAAGCCACATTATCTTTGGGATAGCATAGCCGAAGAAGCACGTACACAATCTGATTCTTTATTAGAAAATTTAGAGAATGGTTTCAAATATATCGAAGAGGAATCTTTTGATACTTCTTTCAAAGGATTGTTTTCTGAAATCAATTTGAACTCAGAGAAACTTGGTAAGAACTATGCAGAACGTAATACATTGTTGGCAAAAGTTATCAATAAGATAAAAGAGGGAATATCAGAATTAGATACAACTACAGATGCATTGGGTAATGCCTACGAGTATCTTATTGGACAATTCGCAGCTAACTCTGGACAAAAGGCAGGTGAGTTCTATACCCCACAAGGAATTTCCTCAATACTGTCAAAGATAGTTATACTCGATTGCCAGGATCCCAAATCAGGTAAAAAGAAAAAGATAAACAAAGTATTGGATTTTACTTGTGGTTCTGGTTCATTACTTCTCAATGTACGGCATGAAATGGGAGCTAATGGTATTGGCAAAATTTATGGTCAGGAGAAGAATATTACAACCTATAACCTTGCCCGTATGAATATGTTGCTGCATGGAGTAAAAGATACGGAGTTTGAAATTCATCATGGTGATACACTTGTCAATGACTGGAGTATCCTAAACAATATGAACCCGTCAAAGAAGATGGAGTTCGATGCCATTGTTGCAAATCCCCCATTCAGTTATCGCTGGGAGCCAAAAGAGGAAACTGCAAAGGATTTCCGTTTCAGTCGTTATGGCCTTGCTCCGAAATCTGCTGCCGATTTTGCTTTTCTATTACATGGTTTCCACTATTTAAGTGGTGACGGTACTATGGCTATCATTCTTCCTCATGGAGTTTTGTTTAGAGGAGGAAAGGAGGAAACAATCAGAAAGAAACTTCTGAGCGATGATAATATAGATGCAGTTATCGGACTTCCTGCTAATCTATTCTATTCAACTGGTATTCCCGTCTGTATTTTAGTGTTGAAGAAATGTCGTCGTACAGATGACATTCTTTTCATCAATGCCAGTTCGGAAGAACACTATGAGAAAGGGAAACGCCAGAACTCATTGCGTCCTGAAGATATAAACAAAATAGTAGAAACTTATCAATTCCGTAGGGAAGAAAATCGTTATTCTCGTAAAGTCTATATGCGAGAAATCAAAGACAATGGCTATAATCTGAACATATCACGCTATGTAAATCTGTCCAAAGAAGAAGAAAAGATTGATTTGGCAGAAGTACACAGGCAATTAGTAGCAACAGAGGAAAAGTGTGAAACTGCCCGTCAAAAACATAATGAATTCTTGAAAGAGTTAGGGCTGCCTTTGATATAAAAATAAAATAATCTATCATAACCCTATAAACTCGCACACTTTTGAAGTGAATAAAAATAAATTAAGATGATAAGAGAAACTTTTGCCGATAAATATAATGAGGAAGTGAGGTTAATCATTCGTGAGCTTTTCAACATTTGCAAACTGACAATGAAACATCCTGGTGATTTGTTAGTATGTCAACAAAATGGTTTTATAGGCTTGGGAGCTCCTTGTTTGGGTCCTGGAGAAACAGGATTAAACTATATGCAGCAACTTAACCAAATAGTTTATCCTGGAATTGGAAAAACGACAAATGATAATGATTGCTTTGTAAAATCAAGGTCTATTTTCTTTAATGGTACAACGGATTTTGAACTATCCATAGAAGAAGAAATGCATAGGTATCAATTGATTTGGGAAAATGGTTATTTCCTAAAGATACTGAAAGAAATTAGTCATATTCTTAATGGCGAAAATTACGATTGGGAATTAGATATTGATAGCAAGACAAAAAATACAAGAAGTAATTATATAAAAGATGCTATTATTGCCAAGTTTTCCAAAGCGCCAAACTTCCAAAATCTTTTAAAAGAAGCATATAACAAAGATTTAAGAAATGCAATTACGCATACACAGTACAATTTAATTCAGGGAGGTGTTGTTTTGACAAACATCAAAGGCGATAATCACCAACCATTTTATGGCATTACATTTGAGAAATGGGAAGAAATATATTCTAAGGCATGGTTTCTATTACGATATATTTTTAGTGGATTAAAAGATATTATGGAACTCTTTTATGTTCCACTTACGAAAGAAACAATCTCAGGTGGAATCCCCATTCTCATACCAAATGGTAAAAAATGGGTCGAAACATATGCATACTATTTTGAAATAGGGAACAGGTGGACTTTTCATAAATGAGATTACCCCAACGATTTCTTATATAGCCATATTTGAAATATAGATAACTTGAATAATATAGTATAGGGCGATAACATCCAAGATGTTTACTAATCAATACTACTCAAATTGAGGAGACATTTTTGTACCACAATAATGTAATACACTGATAATCAGGGTAGAATATATTTGAGGAAGTGAAACAATAAACAAGCATATAACGCCTCAATAGCCCACAAAAGCTATTGAGGCATTATATGTTTGCCTACCTTTTACACACCTCACCTACTACAGAAATGCCCCTTTATCCTCACCCCAAACCACGCTGCACAATCAAAAAACAAACTCTCCGCAATAGCGACAACACCCAATTTCCTCCCCTCACGCTCAAAAACATCCCATCTATGCACCATACTCGCGCAAACTTTCCTATATTTGCATATTGGTACGCAAAGTCATCATAGACTAACGAATGATAGACGGGTGCGACACAACCATCAAACAATCAGACTATGGTTACGGCAATCATCCTTTTGCAACTCGTAAGCGTGCTCACGCTCATCTTCGTTGGCATCCGAATGAAAGCCAAAGCCCCATAAGCGCATCAATTAACGAACCCCCACAAGTTCGCCAACTAACAAACCCAAACACTCATAAACTTTAAATACTCACTAACAAACATCATGAAAGTAAACAATCTACTTGCCGCCATGTCCTTGTTCCTATGCCTGCCCCTAACGGCTCGGGCGCAGGGAAACAACACGGGTATGGGCGGCGAAGACGACGACACACCCTCGATTGCCGAACGGGTGTTGAAGCTAGAAAAGAAAACAGACGCCTTTAACCTCTACCTCAACTTCTCCGCAGCAGCACGCGCCACCGAACATAACAGCACGTGGAAGGGGGCGTTTATCAACCGACAGTTGCGCTTGGAGATTAAAGGACACGTCACGGATAAGCTCTTCTATCGTCTGCGACAGCACCTTAACAGCGGCTACGAACCGCAAGGCGAAGACAATTTTGCCAAGGCCACCGACATGATGATGGTGGGTTACACCTTCAATCCCAAGTGGGAAGTGCAGGCAGGAAAGATAGGACAGATATGGGGAGGCTACGAATACGATGAGAACCCACTCTTTGTATACCAATATTGCGACTTCGTGGCGCACATGGAATGCTTCGTTGCGGGTGCGCAAGTAACGTTCAAGCCCGTGCCGACCCAAGAGTTTGGCCTACAAATAACCGACTCGCACAACGGAACGTTCGAGCAAGAGTATGCCAAGGATGCCAGGATGGCTGGTCCGAACTTTGCTACCGACCGCGAACAACTCACGCCCAGCAACATCCCCCTCACCTATATCGCCAACTGGAACGGCAATTTCTTCAACGACCGACTGCAAACCCGATGGGCATGGGGACTGCAAACGCAGGCTAAGGGCAAGTATTCGCGCATGCTTAGTCTTGGCCAAAGGCTCAACTTGCCTAAGCTGCAATGGTACATAGACTATTATGGGGCCGTTGACGAACTAGACCGTTTGCGCATCGCATCGGGCGAATTAACCAGCCTTGTAAACAACGATAAAGACGTATTCTTCGGCAACGTGCACTACAACGCCCTCGTCACCGAGGCCAATTGGCAGTTTGCACCGCGATGCAACCTCAAACTTCGGGGCAGTTACGAAACCACCAGCATTCCCCAATACGAGGCGTTAAAGAACTATCGCAAGTATTACAGCTATGTGGCCAGCCTAGAATACTTCCCCATCAAAGGGCAAAACCTACGCCTTTTCTTGGCATACATGGGTCAGAAAGTAGACTACAACCACGCCTGCGGCCTGTCCGATTACCACACCAACAAGCTCGAACTGGGCCTGATGTATCGCATCAAATGCTATTAGAGGAGTTAATTTGAGGAGTTAAGGAGTTAAGGAGTTAAGCCAAGTGCCTTGCAAATAATGGCAAGTCTTTTCATGCTCATTGTTAACTTCTTCACATTAAACTTGTTAACTCCTTAACTTGTCAACTCGCCAACTTGTTAACCCGTCAACTTGTTAACCCGTCAGCTAACCGAATTAAATCAAACCTTAGTTAACGGGTTCACAAACCGACACGTTTACGAGGAGAGCTGCAACTCTGCAACAAGGCATTTGGCTTAACTCCTTAACTCCATAACTCCTTAACTCCTCAAATCAACTCCTTAACTCCTGAAAACAACTCCATAACTCCTAAAAACAGCAACCACTCTGCTACAAGGCATTTGGCTTAACTCCTTAACTCCTTAACTCCATAACTCCTCAAAAGAACTCCTCAACTCCTCAAAAACCTCCTTTCCTCCTCAAACTAAAAATAATCCTCCCACCCTGCCTTTTTTACGCAAGTTCTTGTTATCTTTGCAACAATGGAACAAGCCGTAAAAAACAATTGGAGCGAAAACGTCATCGTAGTTGATGCCGACTACGTAGACAACGTGGCATTCAACCTCATCGTTAACTTCGAACGCATCATCGGCCGACGCATTCCGCAGGCCGACTTGGCACGCTGGCTCGACTGCATTGCCCTCGATGGAGGCGTGCGCAACGGCGAAAACGGCCTGCAAGTGGTGATGGTTCATAGCAAGGCGAAAACCCAAATGGAGAACTTTACGCCTGCCAACTTCGCCGACGAGCTGAACGGCAAGGCCTTCAAAGACGGCTTGGGCGAGTTCGCCATCGGCACATACCCCGTGGAAGACTTGGTAAACGCCACCGACTTTTTTCTCGATGTGGTGCAAACAGTCTGCGCCCAGTCCGAAGTTAAGCGCGTGATGGTTGTGCCAAACGCCGAGAACGCCGAGTTATACGAGGCTCTTCGCCATCAGATGCACCGTCTAGACGACGACACCAAGCGCGTAACCATCTTCGCCATGCAGCCCCTCCCTGGCGGAAACTTCCGCCAAGAGATACTGGGCTACTCGCTCATGAACGCCCTCGGCATAAGGAGCGACGAGATAAACGCCCAATAAGCACACCGGCGTTCGCCCCGAACAGCCCCTCCGCAACACCCTGCGGCAACACAAACACAGCAAACAGAAACAACAAAACGATATGGGAAAAGTTCTTATGATTGGCGCAGGTGGCGTTGCTACCGTGGCCGCATTTAAAATCGCACAAAACAAAACGCACTTCGGCGAGTTTATGATTGCCAGCCGCCGAAAGGAAAAGTGCGACGAAATAGTAGATGCCATACATGCCAAAGGCTATGATATGGACATCAAGACGGCACAAGTAGACGCCGACGACGTTGAACAGCTGAAAGCCCTGTTCAACGACTTTAAACCCGAACTGGTTATCAACCTGGCCCTACCCTACCAAGACCTCACCATCATGGAGGCTTGTTTGGCCTGCGGTTGCAACTATCTAGACACCGCCAACTACGAACCCAAAGACGAGGCGCACTTCGAATACTCGTGGCAATGGGCCTACAAGCAACGCTTTGAAGAGGCTGGGCTCACCGCCATTCTTGGCTGTGGGTTCGACCCAGGCGTAAGTGGCATCTACACGGCATACGCTGCCAAGCACCATTTCGACGAAATTCACTACCTCGACATCGTCGACTGCAACGCCGGAAACCACCACAAGGCCTTCGCAACCAACTTCAATCCAGAGATTAACATACGCGAGATAACCCAAAAGGGCTTGTACTACAAAGACGGAGAGTGGCTCGAAACCGAACCCCTTGCCGTTCATCAGCCCATCACTTACCCCAATATTGGTCCGCGCGAAAGCTACCTGATGCACCACGAAGAGCTTGAAAGCTTGGTGAAGAATTATCCCACCATTCGCCAAGCGCGCTTTTGGATGACCTTCGGACAACAATATCTCACCTATCTCGACGTGATACAGAACCTCGGCATGTCGCGTATCGACGAGATAGAATACGAGGCACCGCTAGCCGATGGTTCGGGTAAGCATGTCAAAGTGAACATCGTTCCCCTGCAATTCCTTAAAGCCGTGCTGCCCAACCCACAAGACTTGGGTGCCAACTACGATGGCGAAACATCCATTGGATGCCGCATTCGTGGCGTAAAAGACGGCAAGGAACTTACTTACTACGTTTACAACAACTGCAAACACCAAGAAGCCTACAAAGAAACGGGCATGCAAGGCGTTAGCTACACCACGGGCGTGCCCGCCATGATTGGCGCAATGATGTTCTTCAAGGGTCTCTGGCGCAAGCCGGGCGTATGGAACGTAGAAGAGTTCGACCCCGATCCATTCATGGAACAGCTCAACATACAAGGACTGCCCTGGCACGAAGAGTTCGGCGGCGACCTTGAATTGTAACCCTTAAACCACTCCCATCATACCTAAAACAACAACAAATGGCAAAAGAAGAAAGCAAACAACTTTCGCCCGATGAGGCCAAGCTCAAGGCCCTGCAAGCGGCTATGAGCAAGATAGAAAAAGACTTTGGCAAAGGCTCGATAATGAAAATGGGCGACGAGCAGATAGAGAATGTAGAGGTAATACCCACGGGCAGCATCGGTCTAGACGTGGCCTTAGGCGTGGGAGGTTATCCCCGCGGCCGCATCATCGAGATTTATGGCCCCGAATCGTCGGGTAAAACCACACTCGCCATCCACGCCATTGCCGAGGCGCAAAAGGCTGGCGGCATTGCCGCCTTTATCGATGCCGAGCACGCCTTCGACCGTTTCTATGCCGAAAAGCTTGGTGTAGACGTGGCCAACCTTTGGATTTCGCAACCCGACAACGGCGAACAGGCTCTCGAAATAGCCGACCAGCTCATCCGTTCGTCGGCCATCGACATCCTTGTTGTAGACTCTGTGGCGGCACTTACGCCCAAAAAGGAGATTGAAGGCGACATGGGCGACAACAATGTGGGCCTGCAAGCACGACTGATGAGCCAAGCCTTGCGCAAACTAACGTCCACCATTAGCAAAACCAACACCACGTGTATCTTCATCAACCAGTTGCGCGAGAAAATCGGCGTGATGTTCGGCAACCCCGAAACAACCACTGGCGGTAACGCATTGAAGTTCTACGCCAGTGTTCGCTTAGACATTCGTAAAGTAACCAGCATTAAAGATGGCGACAACATCGTGGGCAACCAAGTGCGCGTAAAAGTGGTGAAGAACAAGGTTGCACCACCTTTCCGCAAAACCGAATTCGAGATTACTTTCGGCGAAGGCATATCTAAGGTGGGCGAAATTCTCGACCTTGGCGTTGAATACGAAATCATTAAGAAGAGCGGTTCGTGGTTCTCGTACAACGAGGCCAAGCTAGGTCAAGGCCGCGATGCCACCAAAAACTTGCTCAAAGACAACCCCGAACTATGCGAGGAGTTGGAAGCAAAAATCATGCAGGCCATTAAAGATAAGCAAGACTAGGATTACCCCCCCTACCCTTGCGCGCCACAATGGCATAAAAAATCAAAGCGGAACGGACATCAGCCCCCGTTCCGCTTTTTCTTTTCCCTCTTACCAGCACCGCAATTAAGCACTATCGCTATCCAAAAAATCAACCGCCTAACTTTATGTCGCTTAAATAAAACGCGAGTAAATGCAAGCCAACACACCTTTATTACCATCCTTATAAAACACCCACCCATAAACCAAACAGGCTGTAAAAGGCAAACTGGCCACCTTATCTACTTATAAACTTGTTTCTGGTTAACTTATCTTCTCTCCAACTTGCCCTGCCATCTACCTGTCTTCCCGACAACTTGCCCTCTCGTCAACTAATCAACTCGCCAACAGGTTAACTCGTCAACTTAATCAACCCGTCAACTCGTTAACTGGTCAACTCGTTAACTTGAAGTCTTGTCAACTCGTCTACTTGTCAACTCATCTACTTGTCAACCTGCCCTCTTGTCAATTTGTCCTCTTGTCAACTCGTCCTCTCGTTTACTCGTCAACTTGGAACTCTGTCAATTTTTCAGCGCAAATTTTAACATTATGGCTACCCTTTTTATCCACCAATCGCCAACCTTGCCGCAAAAAATCGATTCTCGCGAAGGTTGTTTTTGATGCAAAAAGGGGGTGGTTGTAAATGCTGGAAAAATGAATTTTTATTTAAACAAGCAGCCATTTGCACCATATTTTGGGCCATTTGTAGCTAAATGCACTACGTTTTGCTACTAAACGCAATGCAATATGCCGCTAAACGCAGTGCGTTTTGATGCTAAATGCAAGGCAAAATGGTGCTAAACGCAAGGTAAAATGGTACAAAACGCAGTGCCAAATGCCGCTAAATGCGGTGCGAAAAGCATAAACATACACTACAATTGCATAAACAAAACCCTTTCGAACCATTAAAAACATGGCTCAAAAGGGCGAAATAGTCGTTAAAAAGTGGGTTTTAGGGGCTAAAAAGTGGGTAATTGGACGTGAAAAATAATGAGTTGGCAACCAAACTAGAAAGCCCAAATGGTGCAAAATGCAGGTTATTTTCTTTAAAACAGACAAAGCAGAAGAAGTGGAAGGCTACAAAAAGTGCCAATTTACCTACTTTTCAACCTAAATTTTCGCTAGAACGGAGTGAAAAACAGAGCACTATTGTAAAATAAAAAAGCAACAATTTAAGTTTTTTGAGTTGGGGAGGGTGTAAGTTGGGGAGGTTGTGAGTTGGGGAGGTTGTGAGTTGGGGAGGTAGTAAGTTGATGAAGTTGTGGGTTGGTGAGTTGATGAGATAGTGAGTTCGTGAGTGGGTAAGGTTGTGAATTGGTGAGGTGGTGAGGTGATGTATTCGGGAGTTATTGGGCTTTCGTGAGTTTATAAGTCAGTGAGTCCATCCGTCCTACACTTCGTATACGAAAGACGTCTTTACCTTGTATCGGCACAAGAAACCCACTTGAATTGTCTTAGCCCTTGTTGTAATGGATGATGCACTCGCACTAATAAAAAAATCGGGTCGAAGTTCCAAAAAGCGTCTTAATCCTTGTTGTAATGGATGATGTACTCGCACGTAGATACTCTCGCGCTTTCGATGACTGGGAACAGGTCTTAATCCTTGTTGTAATGTATGATGCACTCGCACCGTATCATTTAGCCGTTATGGGTGATAGAGCACAAGGTCTTAATCCTTGTTGTAATGGATGATGCACTCGCACAGCAAAACTTGGGTTATGCTTTGTTTAAGCGCATTGTAAGACTTGTTTGTGCATCGTAAGACATGTTTTTAACAAATATTACGTACCTTTTAAGCGAGTGCAAAATTACAAAGAATTGACGAAACTGGCAAACATATCACGTTAAAAAGCAAACTTAACGAAAGTATCGCCAATAGTGCGGAAAGAAAGGAGAAACAAACGAAATGGCACACTTCGGCTTATCTATCGTCAAGCGATGTACACAGTTGCTGGGCTTTTGCTATTGCAATATGTCTTAATCCCATGTCTTTTGTATCATACGCGCACGCACGCGCGCGTACCTATTATTATATAGAGGTGACAAGTTAACGAGTAGACAAGTTAACAAGTGGACGAGGTGACGAGGTGACAAGTTAACAAGTGGACAAGTTAACAAGTGGACGAGTTAGCAAGTGGACGAGTTAGCAAGTGGACGAGTTGATGCGAGAACAAGTGGACGGGTTAACAAGAAGACAAGTAACGAGTGGATAAACTTATAAGTAGGTGGGCTTTCGAGAGGAGTTGTTGGCTGGTTGAGTGGCGCAGCCTTTTTTCACCAAATATTAGTTGACGAGTTAACGATATGAATAAGTTAACAGGCGCAGCCATTTTTTCACCCTTTCACCTTTTCACCTTTTCACCTTTTCACCCTTTTCACCCTTTTCACCTTTTCACCCTTTCACCCTTTTCACCTTTTCACCTTTTCACCTTTATAAGCCTTTTCGTCTTTAACAAGTCATTTCTAATAAAAAAACCTCCATAAAATTTCTTAATCCTAAGAAAAATGTGTAAGTTTGCAATGTTGCAAGCAACATGGGGCTGCACCGCACGCCCCACCCCACCAACCCAATGGCGGCACAACGCAACGCAAACAAGCTACACCAGCGTGCGAACAGCCACAAGGAGGGGGATGCAAACTACACCAAAATCAATCAATTGCCGATGAACAAGCTAAAAACCCTGACCATCCAATTTGAGACACAACTTCTACAAACCGACATACAACGATTTAGAGGGGCAATTATCAAATTGCTGCCCCAGAAAGACGTGCTGTTTCATAACCACACCAAGGAAGGCTACCGCTATGCCTACCCCCTGATACAATACAAGCGACTGAACAACAAGGCCGCATTGTTTTGCATTGGCCAAGGTGTTGAGAACATCGGCGTGTTTTTCGCCTCGAACAACTTCAACGTACGCATCGGCAACAAACGGCATTGCCTGCAAATAGAAGAAGTGAACGCCAAACAAGTGGACATTGCTTGCGAAGAAGGGCAAGTGTATGCCTACCAACTTACCGACTGGCTGCCACTGAACGAAGAAAACCACACCACCTTTGCACAAGCCGACAACGACGAACAACGCCAGGAAATGCTGCAACGCATACTTACGGGCAACATCCTTTCGATGCTTAAAGGCGTGGGCATAAGGGTTGAACAGCGCATAGAGGTGTGCATCACTGGCGTAAAAGAACGTCCGTGCGTGCCCTTCAAGGGCGTAAAGCTGTATTGTGCCAACGTAGATTTCGTATCTAACGTACGCCTACCCCAGCATGTGGGCCTGGGAAAACACGCCAGCGTGGGCTTTGGCACACTCACTACAACATTTAACAACGACTAACAACAAACACAATAAGGCTATGGAAAAATTTCTATATGGAGCTTCGGTGCAAGGCATACAAAGTTTCATCTTCCAAACCAACCAGCTAGACGACATTTCGGGAGCTAGCGAACTGGTGGAGAGCATCTGTACCAAGGCATTTGAAAAGGCTGTTGGCGAAGGATTCAACAAAAAAGACAATGCGGTTATCATGGCCGCGGGCAACGTGAAGTACGTGTTCGACACACAAGAACAGTGCGAAAACGTGGTGCGCAACTTCCCTCGCAAGGTGCAAGAGTGCGCGCCCGGCATAACGTTCAGCCAAGCTGTGGTTAAATTTGACGATGAGAAAAACTTTGGCAAGGCTGTTGATGAGCTGGAAAAGAAACTAAAAACACAGCGCAACCTACCCCAAACGCCTCTGGAAGTGGGCATGCTGGGGTGCAAACGGGCTGCAAAAACAGGCATGCCCGTTGTGAAAATAGAGAACGGAGAAGAGCTGGACGCCGCCACATACGCCAAACGGATGGCAAGGAAAGACTGCGGAAACAAGCTGCACATCAAAAGTTTTTGGGGCAAAAGGCAAGACGCGGACAAAGACTTAAAGCTTGAAGACGAACTGGACATTAAAGACCTGACGGGCAAAAACGACTGGATTGCCATTGTGCATATCGACGGGAACGGACTAGGCAAGGTGGTTCAGCAGCTAGGAAAAGACCGCAAAAAGTTCTATCAGTTTTCCACCTTACTAGACCAAGCCACCACAAAGGCGGCCAACGAGGCTTTTAAAGTTATAGAAGAGACACATGGTTTCAGCTACAACAAACTGCCCATCTGCCCCGTTGTGCTTGGCGGCGATGACCTAACGGCCATCATCCGCGGCGACTTGGCCATGCCTTACGCCCAAAAATTCATTACCGAGTTTGAAAGAGAAACAAGCCAAGGAGAGATGAAAAGCTTGCTTAGCAAGGCTAACATGACCAAATTAACGGCCTGTGGTGGTATTGCCTACATCAAAGCTTCGTTCCCCTTTTACTATGGTTACAAGCTGGCCGAGGAGCTTTGCCATGCTGCAAAGACCGATGCAAAGGCCATAAACAAGGAAAACGTGCCTTCGTGCCTGATGTTTCATAAGGTGCAAGACAGCTTTGTGCAATCGTACAAAGACATCAAGGCGCGCGAACTGGAACTTAAACCCAAAGACGACGGTAAGGACAAGACGGCCAATAACGGGCAGGAAGAACCTGCAAAAATCAAGAAAACGCTGTGCTTCGGCCCGTATTACCTGGATGAACAAGTGGGTTACCATACCATAAGCGAATTGGAAGGCATGGTAAACGAACTAGGGAAGACAGAAAACGAAGGACTGAAAACAGGCGTAAGGCAATGGCTAAGCCTAATGCACGAGAACGAAGAAGCCGCCACCCAACGCTTGCAACGCCTAGAAAGCTTAACCAGCAACAAGAAACTATTGCTTAACCTTACCACTCCTGCCACCCGAACGCACGTAAACAATGCGGGCAAAGAGGAACAGGAGGAACACTACGCCGCCTACGACGTACTGGCCTATTACACCATAAACAATCAACAAACCAACGACTAGGGTATGAAAAATCTTAAATACAGCATCCAATTTTACACCAATTGGCATTGTGGCTCGGGACAGGCAGCCGGTGCCGACGTAGACGCACTGGTGATTAAAGACGCTCAAGGACTGCCGTTTGTGCCTGGAAAAACCATAAAAGGACTGGTGCGCGAGGCCCTTGCCTATACCCTTTCGCAAGAAAACAAATCGAAAGGCATGCTCACCAACATCTGCGGTGTGTTTAAAGACAAAGACAACTGCACCAAGGGGAGTGCCTTTTTCACCGATGCCACACTGCATGAAGACGAAAAAAACGTGATTGTAAAAGACAACTTGGCTGGGTTTCTTTACCAATCGGTGTCGGCCACAGCCATCTGCAACGATGGGATTGCCAAAGACAACTCGTTACGCAAGACGCAAACAACCGTGCCTTGCACGCTCTATGGACAGATAATGAACCTCGAAGACGACGAGGCACACGAGGTGGAACGGGCCCTGATGATGATTAAACGACTAGGCGCAGGGCGCACCCGCGGTTATGGACGTTGCAAAATAAGCATGGAGGAGAAGCGATGAAAACGATACAACTACAATGCACGCTATTGTCCGACGTGATAATCAGCGAAACATCGGCTACAACGGGCAACCGCCATTCGTTGGATTTCATTCCCGGCAACAACTTCCTTGGCATTGCCGCAAGTAAGCTTTACAACGAGGAAAACGAGAAAACACATCTGCTCTTCCATAGTGGCAAAGTGCGCTTTGGCGATGCTCATCCCTCACTGGCTGGTGTTAGGGGCGTTCGTATTCCGGCCGTAGTGTTTCGTCCTAAGCTTAAAGATGGAGCAGACGAACACTATTTCCACCACCTTTTGCCCACAGAACTATCCAAAGAAATGGGTGAAAAACAGCTGAAACAATGCCGCGAGGGTTTCTATGTATTTGATGGAGAACAAGCCACAAAGGTAAAGGTGGACAAGACTTTCGCCTTAAAGTCGGCCTACGACAGTGAAAACCGCTGTTCGCAAGACCATCAATTGTTTGGTTACGAGGCCATGAACAAGGGGCTTATCCTATATTTTGAAGTGGAACTTGACGACGACACCACACAATATGCCGAGGAACTGGCTGCCGCCCTCTGCGGAACACGCCATTTGGGACGTTCGCGTACGGCGCAATATGGCTTGGTGGAGATAACGGCGACGTCGTTCGAGCAACTGAAAAGCGATGCTGTGGTGACCAACGAAGAAGTGTTGGTGTATGCCGATGGCCGCCTAATATTCTTAGACGAGCATGGACTGCCCACCTTCCAACCCACACTTCAACAGCTTGGTTTCGAGGGCAAAGGCGAAATTTTGTGGCACAAGAGCCAAGTGCGCACATTCAGTTACGCGCCTTGGAACTTTAAACGGCAAGCCTTCGACAGTCAACGATGCGGCATAGAGAAAGGTAGCGTGTTTGTTGTAAGGGCCAGCGCCGCGCCTAAAAAGTACGCCTATGTTGGCGATTACCAACAAGAGGGCTTTGGCCGAGTGGTTTATAACCCCGAAATTCTCAACAAAAACAAGGCAGACCAAGAGGGGAAAGCCAAGTTTAAGTTTGAAGAACAAAAGAAAACCCAAAGCGAGGAACCACGCAAAGAGGTGAAAGAAACACCCTTGCTGGCCTACCTGAAACGGGCGCAAGAGAAAGACAAACGCGTGTTTGATGTTCAAAAAGTGGTGAACAAATTTGTTAACAAGCACGCAGATAAATTTAAAGGCGAACGCTTTGCCTCGCAATGGGGTTCGATACGGAGCTTGGCTATGGTTGCTTCTGATGCAGGACAACTGGAACGTAATGTGAGAAATTTCCTCAAACACGGCGTTGCCGAGGAGCAATGGAACGAGAACGGCCGCAGAGAATGCCTAGAAGAGGTTATGAACACGCCAAACATCTGCCTTCAAGAACTGCTTATTAACCTCGCCTCAGAGATGGCCAAAGAATGTAAGGACTAACAATGAACGCTATGCAAACAACCAAATACAACCATCGCCTCATCGCCCGCGTAACGATAGAGGCCGAAACGCCGTTGGCCATTGGCTCTGGTAAGAAGTCGATTCTTACCGATGCCGCCATCAATCGCGATGCCAACGGCCTGCCATTCATACCCGGAACAACGCTTGCCGGACTTATCAGACATGCCATCGACGAAGAGTTGGCTAACCGCCTGATGGGCTTTATCAAAAAGGAAAAAGACAAGAACGGCGAGTACGAAGTGGAGGGATCGCGCCTTATCGTAACCGAAGCCAAGTTGCTGAACCACAACGGGAAGGCCATAGACGGTCTGCTAAACCTAGAAACAGCATGCAACGATAAGGACAGAACGTTTTTAGACGGCTTTAAACACGCCCCCATTAGGCAGCATGCCAAGATTAATCACCGTGGCGTAACCGAAGATAAAGGTAAGTTCGACGAGGAAGTGGTGCCTAAGGGCGCACGTTTCTGCTTTGAAATGGAGCTGATGGCCAACCCCAAGAACGAAGAAGAACTTGCTGAATATAAACAAAATTTTAAGGATTTACTTGGAATTCTTGTAGCCGACGGGTTTAGGGTTGGCGGGAAAAGCCGCAATGGCTTTGGCAAGATAAAGGTGGTTGGCGAGGCTTGTCTTTATCGCGAACTAGACCTTAGCCTGCCTGCCGACTTAGATTTGTATCTTAAAAAGAGCGCAAGTTTGGCCGAAGCGTGGAATGGATTTGAGCCCCTTAAACTAGAAAAGCCCCAAGAGAGCCGCTATACGCGGTACGAACTGAAAATAACTCCCAAAGATTTCTTGTTTTTCGGGTCGGGCTTTGGCAACGAAGATGTAGACCACAGCTATATTAAAGAGCGGTATATCACATGGGACGGCGAGGGCAACAGCGGCCGATGGAACAGCCAAGACAATTCACTTGTTGTGCCGGCATCGTCGGTGAAAGGGGCTTTGGCACATCGCACTGCCTACCATTACAATAAGGAGTGTGGGATATTTGCCGAAAACTTGTCGCCAGAAGATTTCAACAAGTATGTGGGTAAACGCAACAAAGCCGTGTTCGCCCTGTTTGGAAGTGAGGGAAACGAGGACGAAACCCAACCCACCGAAGCCCCAACGGGAGAAAGAACCGATGGGAAACGGCGCGGACACGTGTTGTTTGCCGACATCATTAGGAACAAAGAAGAGAAAACAGACAAGAAAATCCACAACCACGTAAAGATAGACCGCTTTACTGGTGGAGCCATCGATGGCGCATTGTTCGACGAGGAGGCACTGATTGTTCATCCTGATGAGCCGGAGGAGATTGAATTTGAGCTGCTCGTAGACGTAGACGAGCTGATAAACGAAGACCAACGTATCATACAAGCCTTTGAAAAAGCCCTTAAAGACGTGTGCGAAGGCATGTTGCCCTTGGGTGGAAACGTAAACAAAGGCTACGGCCAATTTGAAGGAAAACTTTATAAAGACGGAAACTGCATCTATGAGTAAGATTGAAATTAAAGATATAGACTTTGGGCTTTGCTATGAGGGTTGCCTCTGGATGAGCAACGAAAACAAGCCCCGCATATTTGTTCCTGCTGCGATGATAGACAGAACGCTGCTTGAAGGGCTAAACCCTTTCGTGGCGGAAGGTTACCTATATAATAAGGAGCAGGGGGTGTCCATCAGCATCAAGTCGCCCAATGGTAGGCCGTGCGCACACCGTTTCTTGGTGAACGCCGCCGATTTCCATAGTAAGGAAGTAACACCCGTGGAATATCCCGCCCACCGAATGGGCGGCAATCGCCTGCTGTTTCTGCGCTATTGGACGGCAAAACCCGATGGGGCATGCCTCGACATGCCTGTGCTTACGTTAGATAAAATGGTATTTGTGGGATTTAAAAAGTAAAGCAATCATGAGCAATAATAACATCATCAAGTCGCCATACAACTTTGTTCCGCTGAGCGAAGAGGTTTACACACCATCTTGGGCCGACCTAATATCACAAGATGTGCCATTCAGCGATGGCGTTAGCGGAAAGATACGCCTGCGAATAACGGCCGAAACACCCATCTTTATACGCAACGGGCAGAAACAAGACAAAGAAAAAGACCGCAACAAGGACGGACAAACAGCCAAACAAGAGGAAGAAAAGAAGCCCCAAAAATTCAGCCAAACACCCGATGGCCGCTTCTATATACCCGCCACTAGCATTAAGGGCGAAGTGAGAAATGTGCTTGAAATAATGAGTTTCGGGCGCATGACGGTGGACGAAAGGGCGAAGTTTGCAGACAGAAAAGGAAAAATTAAGAAACCATTTAACAATAGTGTATTCGATTGTCTGCCAAAAGCACATAAAGATTTACAAAGCCTAGACTTAGCAGAATGTATCTTTGGGCACGTTAAAGACAAAGGTATGTTAAAAGGGCGCGTACAATTTGGCCATGCCTTCTCTGACAACGCAAAAGAAGAACAGCCAGTAAGACTCACCCTAAGTTCCCCAAAAGCGTCGTTCTACCCTATATACATAAAGCAAGACAATAATATTGACAAGTACAAAACCTATGATGACGGGCAACTTGCTGGATGGAAACGCTATGTTATACGAACGGGAGTGTGCCAAAACAAAACAAGCACCGATAATACAGACACAACAATAACGCCCCTCAAAAAAGGGAGTGTCTTTACGTGTGAGATTACTTATCACAATCTCCTTCCCATTGAACTGGGAGCGTTACTCTCAGCCCTTACCTTTCACAACACGCCCAACTGCTTTCATCAATTGGGACAAGCAAAACCTTACGGATATGGCAAAGTAAAGTACGATGTGGATTTAATATCGCCAGAAGATAAGGAATGTTCATTCTTCTTAGAACAGTTCGAGAAAGAAATGTGCGAGTTTAAGTCCAACTGGCTCACAAGCACAGAAATACAAGAGCTGATAGCACTCGTTTCACATCCTGTAAAGCCATATGAGAACCAATTTAACTACATGGACTTAAAGGAGTTTCAAAATATAAAGAAAAACAAGACACCTTTCAAGCCATTCAGTAAGATAAAAAAAGTAACCACAAGCTTGCAAGCAATTGCACAGCAAGAAGAACAAAAGAAAACTGCTCGTGAGTCCGAATTAAGAGAGCAAAAACGAGTGGAAGAGATAAACAAGTTAAAAAAAAAGCTAGAAGAACGAGACAAAGAACTATGTAACGAAGATGAGTCTTGCTCCGCTTCACAGCCTTCCCACATCGAGCTGTTAAACAAACACATACAAGAATGTACCGATATAAGGGAGGAAGAAGGCAACGAGGATTTGAAGGACATCATTAACAAATACCTGTCCAAATGGAAAGAGGAGAGAAGCAGACTTGAAAAAGAGATTGATGAAAAAAGAAAGGTAGAAAGCGATAAGAATATTTTCACTGATGGCTTTAAAGCACATCTCAACAAAGCTAACTCTATTTCGACATGTTTCAACCAATGCGACAAGTGGGTAAGACTAGCTAAGAAGTACGAAAATGGACGTGAAAACCTAAATGAGGAAGAGTTGGGAGCACTTGTACAAAAGCTTAAAGAATTGTATAAGGAAGCCTCTTCCAAAGACAAGAAGGACTGTAACACCAAAGGAGGAAAGTTCATAAAGAAGTTTAGAGATGTTATTGGCGATCACAATAAAACGATAGAGCTATTCAACACCATCACCAACCAATAGTAAACGTACTTAATGAGCAAGATTCATATCGCCCTAGTGGGCGGCCAACCCATGCCCATACATGTTGGCATAGAGGAGTTTAAGGCCGACAAGCTGATACTGGTTCACTCGAAAGAAAGCAAAGAACTGGCAGAAGGCATTCAACAGAGTGTGGACTTACCCTGCGAACTACAGCCATTCGAATCTGTTGACTACCCCAAAATTTACCAAGCAGCCGAAAAACTGCTTGGTAAATGTGGGCAATCAGAAACCATCATCAACATTTCGGGCGGCACAAAGCCTTGGACTGTGGCCTTCGTTCTGCTTGCACAGCAGTGTCCCAACACGTCTATTATATACGTAGACCAAAACAATGTGGGGTATAACCTCACCACTTCAGAAAAAAAATCTATCAGTTCTAAGCTAGACACGCAAACCATACTGCGGTACAACAACTATCCGTTGGGGTCGTATGCCAACTTCAAGGACATAACCGAGGCAGACCTGAAAGCGGCAAAAGACGTGGAGAAGATACGGAAAAGCAACCTTAAGGTTTTCAAAGAACTAACCATTGACAACAAAGAGGTGGAGTACAAACCAACAGGTAGGAAAGAAACCGCCCGAGGCTCGTACGTGGAGTGGGACAAAAAGGCGAACACCGCATACATGGTGTTAAAGAACAAATGGGGCGTTAATAAACTTAGATGCTCTTCGCCACATGTTATTCCCATCGTTTTTAATAGCGGATGGTTTGAAGTTCAGGTTGCCGAAATGCTCTCACAATGGGAAAAAGCGCAAGAGGTTATTGTCAATGCAACGTTTGACTATTCTGACAAAGACACCAAAAACGAGATAGATGTCATTGTGAACATGGGCAACAAACTGCTGTTTGTGGAGTGCAAAACACAGATAAAAAACCTCACAGACCTAGACAAATTCACCACGGCCGCTAAGAAATATGGCGGAATGGGCGTTAAAATGCTGTTCGTAACTAAAGAAAGGATGAACAACAAGGCTGAAGAGAAGTGCCGAGAAAACCGCATTATCCCTTTCAGCATCCAGTCTGGCGGTCTTATCGACCCTCAAAAAGCACTCTTCGCACTGCTAGATAACGAAATGTCTAACATCAACACTAAGTAAAGAAACACCATGCCACGCAAAGTATTCATATCCATTTTAGGGACAGGCTTCTACGAAGAATGTGCCTATACAAAAGAGATAGAGGAAGAGCATAAGCCGTTCAAATCTAGCCCAACACGCTTTATTCAGCAGGCCTCGTTAGAGCTTGTTGGCGCAAATGGCTGGACGGAGGAAGACCGGGTGATTATCTTCCTCACTAAGAAAGCCAGAGAATTAAATTGGAACAAGGGCATCACAGAACGCACACCGTACGGGAAAAACACACCCGTGCCTTACAAAGGCCTTGAAACCGTGTTGCAAGAGATGGGTCTTAAAGCCACCATCGAAGACAAAGACATAAGAGATGGGATGAACGAAGCGGAGATTTGGGAGGTGTTCCAAACCATCTACGACACACTGGAAGAGGGTGATGAGGTATATATGGACCTCACGCATAGCTTTCGTTTCCTCCCCATGCTGCTCCTCGTACTGGTCAATTACGCCAAGTTCCTTAAAGGCATCACCATCGAGAACATTGTTTACGGCAACTACGAGGCGCGCAACATTGCCGAAAATGAAGCACCCATCATCAGTCTGCTGCCCCTTGCCAGCCTGCAAGATTGGACCTTCGCCGCCGCAAACTATTTGCAAAACGGAAGGGCAACGCAACTTCAGGCCATGGTAAGCAAAGAACTATCGCCCATATTAAAAAAAGCTAAGGGGACAGATAAAGATGCAAGCGCATTAAACAACTATTTCAATGCACTAGCAGAACTAAGCGGATTCGTTCTTAATTGCAGAGGGAAAGACATTAGAGTAGGGAAAAAAATCTATACGATTCACAACGAAGAAAAACGTATAGAGAAAATCATTATTCCACCAATGGTACCCATCTTCAACAAGATACACCAACCTTTACTAGCTTTCTCGCCCACAGACAATATCCTAAATGGCTTTCATGCTGCGCGATGGTGCCTTAACAAACAACTGCATCAGCAAGCAATAACACTCTTACAAGAAACTGTCGTATCGCTTTTGTGCAAAGAAAATGGACTTGACCTGTTAGATAAGAATCAGAGAATACTCATTAATAAGGCCTTTACGATAGTTAGCGATAAGATACCCGAAAGCAAATGGATTTTATCAGAAGATGGTGCAGAGGCTTCCGAAAAACAAAAAGAAACGATCAAGCATTTGATACAGCACCCCGTCATCATTGGACTTGCCAACACGTTTAAAGAGATTACGAATATTCGTAACGACTTTAACCATGCTGGCGAAGACCGTGGAGGGGCAAGAGGAGTAAAGAGTATTACCAGCGGGATTGACAAATATCTAAACATAACCCTCGACTATCTAGGGATTTCCAACTCTGCTGCTACCTCTCCCACCCAACCACAACCCCAATCCGCGCTCTTCATCAACCTCTCCAACCATCCTTCTTCCACATGGCAACCCGCACAATTGGAGGCCGCCAAACAATATGGAGAGATTATAGACATCGACTTCCCTGCCGTTGATGCCCTTTGTATGCCAGAAAGGGTTGACCAACTAGCCAGCCAATATGCGCTAGACATCATCAATAGGGGTGCACCAACATGCATAACTGCCCACGTAATGGGCGAGATGACCCTCACTTTCCGCATCGTAGAGTTGCTCAAGGCGCAAGGAATACGCTGCGTGGCATCTACCACAGAACGCATCGTAACCAACTTGCCCGACAATCGAAAGGAAACGCAGTTCACCTTTGTGCAGTTCAGGGAGTATTGATTTGAGCTTTTAAGCGAACAAAAAAGCGAACAAAAAAACGAACAAAAAAACCGAGCAAGCACCACAGCGAGCGTTTTTAGGAGATGCCTATGAAGATAAAAGAAGAATAGGTTTTTATAAACAATAGCCTTTAAACAACAAACAGCAGCGCGCGCAAGTAGCCCATACAAGTATGCCGTAGCAACACCACAACACGCTTTGTAGCCACACTTCAAGGTGCTTGTAGCTCCACTACAAACGGCTTGTAGCCCCACTACGAGCCACATTGTACAGATGCGTTGCCCGCAAAAAAAATAATGGCAGGTGCATTCCTGAAACCAATTCTTTTCGATTAAAAGCATTAGAAAGAGATGAACAACAACGCTAACACGCCCCAAATAACACTAACCCCAACACAACAACGGGTGCTAGACCACATGTTGCGTTTCATCGACAGCTCCCAACAGGTGTTCATCCTCACGGGATATGCAGGAACGGGCAAAACAACAATGATGAACGCCTTTGTTGCCGAGCTTGCAAAACGAGACGTTCAGCACATCTTGATGGCCTCAACAGGTCGTGCCGCCAAGATATTAAGCAACCGCGCTAACTGCAAGGCCACCACTGTTCACAGCAACATCTACACCTTCAACGACTTTAATCGCGACATCGGCAAGATGGCCGAACAACTTGAAAAGCAACAACTAATGGAGAGCGACGGGCAATTGCTACTTCAATTCACCCCCATGAGCATCGAGCCCACAGCGCAAAAGCACATCTATATCATCGACGAGGCCTCGATGATTTCAGACGAAGAGGACCGCAACCCCACGCAAGCGCTCTTCGGCTCGGGTCGCGTGTTGCACGACTTGCTTACCTACGACCCCTCCGGCAAGTTCCTTTTCGTGGGCGACGAATGCCAACTTCCCCCCATCGGGCAGCCTTTCTCGCCCGCACTCTCGCCCCAATACTTCCGCGAGAAGTTCAACATCGAGGCCGTCCACTACCAGCTAACGCAAATCATGCGCCAGCAATCAGACAACGACATCATTGTGGCAGCCAACAAGATAAGGCAGCTTTACCAAAACCCGCCACGGGTTAAGTGGGGTAAATTCCCACTTCGCAACCGCAAGCACGTGCACCTTTACCCCTCACAGCTGCAACTGCTCAACGCCTACATCCGCAACATCAAGGCCAACGGCTTCAATTCAGCCACCTTGATTTGCGGCACCAACCGCCTCTGCCTTTCGCTAACCAACCTTGTTCGTCCAGCCCTTGGCTTTAACCAGTCCGTGCTAATGCCTGGCGAGCTGTTGCTCGTAACGCAAAACAACTGCCTGTCGGGCCTAATGAACGGCGACTTGGTAAAGGTTCTCCAACTAGGAACACGCAAACGCCGCGCAGGCTTAACCTTCCTCGAAGTAGAGGTAGAAGAACTTTTCACGCATCGCGTGGTCAAACAAATGCTCATCGAAGACATCCTCTACTCTTCGCTACCCAACCTCAAACAATACGACCAGCAGGCACTCTTCATCGATTACTACCACCGCATGAAAGATAGAAGAATTAGCCACAAGTCGCAAGTGTTTAAAGACTTCATGCTGACCGACCCTTACCTCAACGCCATCCGAGCCGTGTTTGGCTATGCCCTCACCTGCCATAAAGCACAAGGCGGAGAGTGGAAAGACGTGTACCTGGACATTCCCCGAAAGTTTAGCTTTGAAACGAGCAAGCCCCAATACCAATGGGTTTACACCGCCGTAACCCGCGCCGCCGACCAACTACACATCGTTGACGATTTCTTTATCGCATAACCACCCACAACCTAAAACACAACCACAATGGAACTAATACTCAACACCTATGGCGTTTCGCTCAACCGAGACAACCAAGGTTTCGTAATCACCACCGCCGATGGCCGTCAGCGCATCCCTGCCGCAGGCATCAAGAGCATACAGATAAGCAAGGGCGCACAAATAACAAGCGATGCCGTGATGCTTGCCGTAGAGCAAGAGATAGAAGTGCTGTTTATGGACAAGGCGGGAAACCCCATCGGCAGAATATGGAGTCCACGCTATGGCTCAATCTCCACCATCAGGAAAGGACAGCTCAACTTCACATTCTCGTCCGAAGCCGTTGAATGGATAAAGGGCGTTATCGCCCAGAAGATTGAAAACCAACAAGCACTGATGCTGCTGTTCAACACAACCGATACGCCGCAAGTGAACGTAGACAAGAGCATACGCCGACTAGAAGACTATCGCAACAAGGTTTCGGCAGAGCAAGGCGACATCGTTAACGACATCGCCCCGACACTGCGCGGCTGGGAAGGACTTGCATCAAAGATTTACTTTGCCACCATCAACGCCTTTATTCCGCCTCAATATCGTTTCGAAAGCCGAAGCCAGCACCCTGCCACCGATGTGGCCAATGCCCTGCTTAACTATGGCTACGGCTTGCTTTACGGCAAGATTGAGGGTGAAATGATTAAGGCAGGCATCGACCCTTACGTTGGCATCATGCACCGCGACGACTACAACCGCCCTGTCTTGGTGTACGATGTTATCGAACTTTACCGCATTTGGGTAGACTATGTGGTGTATAGCCTGCTGGCACAAAACGTGGTTACCGACGAATACTACTCCGTTAGGCCCGACGGCTCCTACTGGCTAGAACCGCTTGGCCGGCGCGTACTCATCCAATCGCTTAACGATTACATGGACGAAACCGTTACCATCAAAGGCGTAACGCGCTCGCGCCACACCTCTATGAAACTCTACGTGCAATCGCTAGCCCAGAAATTCAAAACCTTCGACCTATGATTTCGTGCGGAAAAAACATACAGTCGGCTGCCGACCCGCTGCTCAAAATCAAAGAAGAGCAACTCTATCACAGCCTCATCAACCCGCGTCCCGACATCGAGGCGCGCATACGCCAGTTGCGTATCGTATATGCAATGGACACCAAACAATACGCCTCGCTTAAACGAACGTTGCCCTATGTGGTGTGCGGACACTTCACGCCCAACTTCCGAAAGAAAGAGAACTTTGCCTACACCGAGACTTTCATCCTCGACATCGACCACGTTTCGGAGAAAAACCTCGACCTTGCAGCCGTTCGCCAACAGATACAAGCCGATACGCGTGTGTTGCTTTGTTTCGCATCGCCAGGCGAAGACGGGCTCAAAGTGATGTTCCGACTGTCCGAACGCTGTTACGACCCAGGCATCTACACGCTTTTCTATAAGGCCTTCGCACGCGATTTCTCCCTGCGCTACCACTTGGAACAGGCCATCGACAACAAAACATCTGATGTGGCACGCGCTTGTTTCATCAGCATAGACCGTAACGCCTACTTCAACCCCCAATGCGAAGCCGTCAACATCAAGACTTTCGTTAACCCCGACAACCCCTTAAACGTTGCCGACACGCGCCATGAGCTTGAACAGCACCAGAAAATGCAGAAAGAAACCTTTGCCGCCACACCCGAACCTCGTCTAAAAGACCCTGATGCGGAGGTGCTGCAAAGAATTAAGCAACAGCTCAACAAAGACAAAGCCGCAACCAAACCCATATCCGAGGCCTTTGTCCCCGAACGGCTCAACGAACTGGTTGAACCGCTTAAGCAGCACATTCAGCAAACGGGGCTGGCGGTAACAGAAATTGCCAACATTCAATACGCCAAGAAGATAAAAGTGCGCATGGGCCAGAAAGACGCCGAGGTAAACCTCTTTTACGGCAAACGGGGGTTCAGTGTGGTTATCTCGCCACGGCGAGGAACAAACGAAGAACTAAACGAGGTTGTGGCAAAACTTATCGAGCAGTTCGTTAACCAATAGCTGCCCGTACATGAGAAAGAAGGCACAGCCCCTGCCCTATATCGAGGTGTTACGCAAATTGGCGCGTGCAGGCGTTGCCCATTCGCCCGAAATAAACCGCCAAGTGGGCAACCTCGAAGGCTTACCCACGCTGCAACAGCGGGTAAACCATATCCTAGGCATTGTAAACCTACCCCAACGAAAACCAACAAACATGCTTTTCTTCGTGATGTACGACATCGAAAGCGACAAGGTAAGGCGTCATATCGCCAAATATCTTGAACGAAAGGGATGCACGCGCGTGCAACGTTCCATCTTCTTGGCCGACCTAGACACGGCCGATTATCAGGAGATCAAGACCGACCTTGCCGAGGTTCAGTCGCTCTACGACAACCACGACAGCATCATCGTCTGTCCCATCTCTACCGACCAACTGCGCGCCATGCGCATCATTGGCCAGCAAATAGACGTCGACATCATCACCCACAACCGCAACACGCTGTTCTTTTAGTAGGCATCTCTTTTTAAAAACGGCATGTCCTTATGCGTTTCTTGCAGAAACACTTGTTTCTCACAGAAGCACATAAGGACATTTTCTTTCCCTTTCCCCTCACCCTTTTTCGTCTGCACACGCAACGTCTGTGCCAACAAAGCAGCCGTCGCAGCGTTGTCGCATCCGTTTAACAAGGATTCGCCTGCTGCGACACACCCTTCGCAACCCACAGCTCACTTAAACCTGTACAATGGATGTGCGCTCGTATCACCTATATAATAAGGAGTGAAAAGATTTTACATCTAATCCTTGTTGTTGTGGATGATGCACTCGTACTGGCTGGTCGAGTTCGCCATATCAAAAGTAATTGGAGTCTTAATCCTTGTTTTAATGGATGATACACTCGTACACAACGAGGAGCAGGATGTCAAGAAGAGCATCATGATGTCTTAATCCTTGTTTTAATGGATGATGCACTCGTACGCTGATACGAAGAAAATTGAAGTAGCTGAGGTTCTGTCTTAATCCTTGTTGTAATGGATGATGCACTCGTACTGAAGGTGTCGGACCTCCTTGAAGTACAGGATTCAGCAGGTCTTAATCCTTGTTTTAATGGATGATGCACTCGTACGCCCTAGTGAGTGATAAAAAGACTGGGCAGGCTAAAGTCTTAATCCTTGTTTTAATGGATGATGCACTCGTACTTTACTTTTAGCCGATGAAAGGTTGTTATCCTCTCAGTCTTAATCCTTGTTTTAATGGATGATGCACTCGTACGAAGCGACAAGCACTGTAAAGTTTGGGTGCATTTTTCGTCTTAATCCTTGTTTTAATGGATGATGCACTCGTACCATATGAACTATTTATTATCGAATTTTCAAATTAAGGAGGGTCTTAATCCTTGTTTTAATGGATGATGCACTCGTACTCCTCCGCCCAAAATGGCAGGTGGAAATGCAACGCGTCTTAATCCTTGTTTTAATGGATGATGCACTCGTACTTCACTTTTCTCAAAGTGACACTAGTCTAACATATACCAGTCTTAATCCTTGTTTTAATGGATGATGCACTCGTACTGGGTATTAATATACCTGAAATTCAATGTTTCGACATGTCTTAATCCTTGTTTTAATGGATGATGCACTCGTACACAAGGAGTTCTTGGGTATTATGCCTTTGGGTATTAAGTCTTAATCCTTGTTTTAATGGATGATGCACTCGTACAAGTAAAGAAGAACCTTGTAGTACGAGGTGTCAACGTCTTAATCCTTGTTTTAATGGATGATGCACTCGTACTCTTAAGAGAAGTAATAACTGACGAGTGTTTAGAGTCTTAATCCTTGTTTTAATGGATGATGCACTCGTACGAGTTATCACTAGACGACTCAGGAAAAAATTGGGTTGGTCTTAATCCTTGTTTTAATGGATGATGCACTCGTACTTACGGATAGCTTGGAGGACGGCCTGGATAATACTGGTCTTAATCCTTGTTTTAATGGATGATGCACTCGTACTCACATGAATATTTTCCAGAAGCATATAAATTTAGTGTCTTAATCCTTGTTTTAATGGATGATGCACTCGTACAGAAAATACTTGTGTGTCTTCGAGCATAAAGTAGCTAGAGTCTTAATCCTTGTTTTAATGGATGATGCACTCGTACCCTCTTTTGAATGATTGGCAGAAGAAAATGCTTGAGTCTTAATCCTTGTTTTAATGGATGATGCACTCGTACTGACACAGTTTAGTAGCTTAAAAGACATAAAAGTATGTCTTAATCCTTGTTTTAATGGATGATGCACTCGTACTTCGGTGTATCTGAAGAGGATGTGCTTACTCAATATGTCTTAATCCTTGTTTTAATGGATGATGCACTCGTACACCCTGCTGGAGGTTTGCTAGATGAGGACGACCTCCAGTCTTAATCCTTGTTTTAATGGATGATGCACTCGTACTCTGCATTATTGAACATTTACAGCAGTGGTTCGCTTGTCTTAATCCTTGTTTTAATGGATGATGCACTCGTACGGAATACAAGGAGTGGTATCATTGGGACCAGATTGACGTCTTAATCCTTGTTTTAATGGATGATGCACTCGTACGGGGAGCTAGTGGACCTTAGTAAGGCCCAGTTGGTAAGTCTTAATCCTTGTTTTAATGGATGATGCACTCGTACGTCTGCCATTGTGCAGGCTGTAGTGGTTAGTTCCCAGTATGGTCTTAATCCTTGTTTTAATGGATGATGCACTCGTACCAGCATATTTTCTCCATTATGGCGTGAATGTGTGGGAGTCTTAATCCTTGTTTTAATGGATGATGCACTCGTACCAATAAAGGAAACACGAGCTTTTACTCAGGAAGAAGTCTTAATCCTTGTTTTAATGGATGATGCACTCGTACACCTGAGTAAGGCCCAGTTGGTCACCCTCTGTAAGGAGGGTCTTAATCCTTGTTTTAATGGATGATGCACTCGTACTTACTGCAGAAGAAATTGCTGCGGTGGAAAAAGCAGAGTCTTAATCCTTGTTTTAATGGATGATGCACTCGTACTGCAAAATTTGGGTTATGCTTTGTTTAAGCGCATTGTAAGACTTGTGTGTGCATCGTAAGACATGCTTTTAACAAATATTACGTACCTTTTAAGCGAGTGCAAAATTACGAAGAATTAATGAGACGGACAAACATTTAGCGTTAAATCAAACAAAACGAAAACACAATCAACAGCATGTAAACCACGGGGAGACATTCGGCGTGCCACCATTCGCCTTATCTCCAAACAACAAATTTCGGATGCAGACCCTTTGCTGTTGCGACAAACCTTAAATTCACCCTGTCTATGTAGCCGCTTCTCGCGCACGCGCGCGTTTCTATATTTATAGGCATTTTTAGTTTGGTTCTAGACTGACGAGAAGGCAAGTGGACGAAGGGGCAAGTGGACAAGTTAACAAGCTGAGGAGTGGACGAGTTAACAAGGTTACAAGTTGACAGACAATTTGATGAGTTAACAGGTGGACGAGTTGACAAGTTAACGATACAACAAGTTAATGCGCAGCCATCTTTTCACCTTTTCACCCTTTCACCTTTTCACCTTTTCACCTTTTCACCTTTTCACCTTTACTAAGCTCTTTCACCTTTTACAACGTTTATCGCCTTTATCAAGCCGCGACACAAAAAAGTTGCCATAAAATTTCTTAATCATAAGAAAAATGTGTAAGTTTGCAATACTGCAACCAACAAGTGGAGACGACACACGCCCCACACCGCCAACCTAATGGCTGAACAACGCGATGCACACAAGCTACGTAAGCGCGCAAACAGCCACAAGGGCGGGGGCGCAAACTACACTAAATCAATCATTTGCCGATGAACAAGCTAAAAACCCTGACCATCCAATTTGAGACACAACTTCTAC
>ERZ772957.82-NODE-82-length-74701-cov-10.379752_pt1 | contig 74701 bp, 84 predicted proteins | sample MGYA00580682_ERZ772957 | MGnify/ENA primary metagenome ERZ772957 (study PRJEB29015, sample SAMEA2737921) | human oral metagenome | biome: human oral; feature: human-associated habitat; material: dental | place: China | collected 2025 ... | reverse complement strand
CCAGCGAACAGCCCGTACGGCGCTCGCATCACACTGATAACGCCGATGACGATGCCGACACCAGCCGCCGCCAACAGCCACGACACATGCAGACGCTGAGTGAGGCCGAGAGACTTCATATTGTTAGTATACGCGAAGTGCGGCCAGACTTACATCAAATCACCTGAAATGGATACAATAAAAATCCTAGTTCATGAACTAGGATTATTCTCCACTTGGAGGGCCCACCGGGGCTTGAACCCGGGACACCCTGCTTAAAAGGCAGGTGCTCTAACCAACTGAGCTATGGGCCCGCGTATGACGCGCAGCGCAACGAAGCGAGAACGCGACTTTTCACATTTTATCACAGAGGAACTCCGTTTTCAACGCTTTGTTTTCTTGGCAGCGGGCGCCTTGGTATGAAGCGGCAAGCTCATGTCAAGCAGCCCCGCCACTAGTCCAACGGTCGCCACGTAGTACCACCAGTCGCTCAGCAATTTGTACGTCTTCATCGCCTCCGCGTCCAAGGTCATAAACTTGCCCAGTGGCCGCACCAGCACCGCCGCTGCTAAGACGCCGACCAGCACCGCCGAGATTAGCCGCAGTAACTTGCCAGGCCCCTTTGGCCCAGTAACTAATAATAGCACCAGCGGCCCCACCGTCAGGATAATCGTCGCCACGACACCATTCGGTAATCCCGCTACGCTGCTAACACCTAGCCCGCCGATCACCCCAGCCAGCCACTCTGCCCATAATTCCGCCAGCAATGCGCCGGCCGCCAGCGCTAGTGCCAACACACCAAATCGCCGGTTCAACACGAACACTAGTGCCGTCACCGCCACAGCCACGCCACCGAATAACAATACCACACTCATCGCTGCACCTCCGTACTAAACCGCGCGGTGACGCCTGGTTTGATGCTATGTTCCTTGGCACTGCCCGCCGGTAGTTCCAGTACGTACCGCGCCGGAACTGGCGTGTGATATACCTCATGCGGCTCATTGTCAGGCCAGACATCACGCTTGACGTGCACGACCTTTTTCTTGGCATCTAGCCAGATAATATCAATCGGGACGCGCATATCCTTCATCCAAATTGGTATATCACCGTCTTTCTCGGCCACGAACAACATCCCCTCGCTCTTACCCAGCTCCTGCCGACCGCCCAAGCCCCGCGCCCGCGTCTCGTCCGTATCAGCGACCTCTACTCGAAATGTACCCTTACCAATATCAACAGTCGTGTACGTTTTATTCATCTGGCGCGCCACCGCCCATACGCCGTAGCCGATCCCGGTCAACACGCCGAGCACGATCACCCAAACGATGATCCGCTGCACTATCGACGCCGACTTCGCATTCATACTCCCATTATAGCAAGTTTAGCTTCAGGCGCCGACTTTATCTTTTTTGTTACCGCGCTTGGCGTTGCGATCAATATAATCAATAATCCGACCAGCCACATTACGACCCGTCACCTTTTCAACGCCAAATCCTGGACTGGCGTTCACTTCCAACACCAACGCGCCGCGGTTCGAGCGCATAAAATCGACGCCAGCCACCGTCAAGCCCATCGCTTTGGCGGCTTTGATGCACGTTTTTCGCTCGTCAGGAGTCAGTTTCACAATTTCTCCCAATCCGCCCTTATGCAGATTGCTGCGAAAATCATCATCCAAACTCTGCCGCTTCATACTAGCCACCACTTGGCTGCCAACCACAAATGCCCGAATATCGGTACCAGCCGATTCCTTGATAAATTCCTGCAATAGCACGTTTGTGCCGTCAGAATCGCTGAGGTAAAACGCTTGCATAACCGACTTAGCGGCTTTAATTGTCTCCGCCAGTACCACGCCATTGCCATGTGTACCGCGCGCCAACTTGATAATCGCCGGCGTGCCGCCAATCTCATCCAGCAGCACATCGATATCCGTTTCATTGCGCGAGAACACTGTCTTCGGGATTGCCACGCCAGCCCGCGCTAATAGCTGCGTTGAACGTAATTTATCCCGCGCCCGCGTAATGGCGATTGACCGGTTCATAAAAAACGCCTGCGGATTCGCCATTTCCAATTGCCGCAGCACCGCCGTCCCGTAACGCGTCATATAGCTAGCAATCCGCGGGATAAATACATCAAAATTGCCGATTTCCCTGCCGCGATAAATGACTTTCGGATGCTGCTCATCGATTGACACATAGCAATTCTTATACTTGATAACCTTAACCCGATGACCATGCCTTTCAGCTTCTTCTTTAAGGCGAAGCGTAGAGTAGTTGATATTACCGTTAGATAGGATTGCAATATTCATAACTACGTATCCTTTGGTTTATGGTATTTTTTATAAAATTTGTGAGGATTTTCAGCTAGTTCTTTATTTAGCCTTATAGTCTGTGATTTCTTCGGGTTCTTTACTTCATTCATACTTACGTCAACCAAAAACTTACCGCTTAATGTCCGTCGTCCAATTAGCACTGGAAAATTATGCACAGCCCTATCAGACAGGCTAAATAACGCTTTAATCTTCTTGCCGGCCAATATAATGGTAAAATGTGTCCGATATTTTATAATTTCATGGCCAGAGGCGCTCTTAACCATCGCTACCGAATAATCGGTACGCCGAAACACCTTGCCGTTATAATACGGTGAGCCTTTACCAAATAGCGAGAACTTCAAGACACCGTCTTTATCAACACGAATATTGCTCGCCCACACTGATGAGCCGTCCGCACCGGTGTCAACCTTAGCCGGCACATTAACTGCTCGCCGACCAAAATCCACCTTCACATTTCGACCAATGATGGTTTTTTGTGCTGTCATGCACCATATACTATAATCTAAAAACCTACATCAGTCAAGCTACGAAGCTGCTCGTTTGTAGGCAGCCAGAAGCTTGTCGACGTAGACAGCCGGAACATTAGCAGGCATGCCGACAAGTGGATCATAGTACGGCATAAGGCCCGAGGATGCATTTATTTCAACCCCCGGAAATTATCGAGAGCTATAATGTCAACACCGCAGATAAACAGGCCGAAGTATTCAGTAACTCGCACAGCCATCTGCTTCACTTCATTCGGTACTTTATTGAGGCACTCTAGCGCATAGCCACCACTAGAAATATTCGCTACACCAGTTACTTGTACTCGTGTCCCATCGGGTGGAATACATCGCAACTCAACATCGCTCAAAAAGCCCGCACGGCCTCTGGGTCAATTAGATTCATGGACTTTTCATGAGGTAGCTGACCGAGCAACTTCACATATTCCATTTCCGCCATGCGAAACGCAAGCGACGAACCAATCGCCTCACGGAATACCGAGTCAGGTTCACGATCAGTCGCCTCTTCACGAGCTCGACCAAGTGCTATAACACCCTTATCTAGTGCCGACATATCGCGAAGACGCCGGTGTTCAAAGCGAGGATTACGAGACTTCCCAGCGATAAAGTCCTCTCGCTGATCGAGCGCATTATTAACAAGTTCTGTATACGACTGAAACCCGGCTTCAGGAAGATTGTGAGGATTAATAATCTCTTCAATCGTTCGCGGTTGGCGCGGTGCTATTTCAGACGCTATACTCATTTTTTCATGATAGCATATTTATGTAAAAAAGCAAGTACGCATTACGAAAACAGTCCGCGCCTCCTCGCACCATCAAACTGTTCCAGTAGTTCACGCTGCTTCTTGCTCAGTTTGGTTGGCGTATCAACGATGACGCCAACAATGTGCGGGCCGCGCTCATCACTTCTCAGATGTGGCACGCCGTGGCCTGATAACTTGAAATCAGTCCCCGACTGGGTACCGGCTGGGATTTTCATCCGCACCGTACCGTCCACGGTCTCGACATCAATTTCCGTTCCCAACGCCGCATCAACCATCGAGATATGCTCTTCTGAAAGGATGATATCGCCCTCACGCGTGAACTTCTTATGCGCTTTGACACGAACGTGGACATATAGATCGCCGCGCGGGCCGCCTTGAACAGCTTCACCGCGACCATGCAGGCGGATCGTCGCGCCATCATCAATGCCAGCTGGGATCTTGACCGTAATCTCCTGGCGCTGGCGAGTTGTACCCTTGCCGCCGCAAACCGAACAGTTTTGCTCTGGGATCTTGCCGCGGCCACGACAGGTTGGACAGGTGACCGCTTGTTGAATCTGCCCAAAAATTGAGTTCATGACACGAGTCTGCTGACCAGAACCCTGGCAGTCTGGACACGTCTTGAGACTATGACCCGGCTCGACGCCATCGCCATGACAATGTCCACACTCAGTATCGAGGGTTACATTCAACTTCTTTTCTGCGCCAAACACCGCCTCGTCAAAGGTTAGCGTCACATTGGTTTCAACATCACGACCACGGCGCGAACCACCCCGTGAACCAGTCGCGCCGCCACCGAAGAATTGGCTAAAAATGTCGCCGAACATACCGCCATCGCCACCAAAGTCGAACTGCACGTTTTGCCCGCCAAAACCGCCAAATCCTTCGAACGGATTGCCGCCAAAGCCACCGCCTGCTGCACCGCCGACACCAGCATGGCCAAATTGATCGTAGCGCTGGCGCTTTTGCTTGTCTTTCAAGATTTCATACGCTTCGTTGACCTCTTTGAATTTGGCTTCATCGCCGCCTTCTTTGTCGGGATGGTACTTGACCGCTGCCTTACGAAAAGCCTTCTTGATCTCATCCTCAGAGGCGGTTTTCGACACGCCTAACACTTCATAATAATCGCGCTTACTCATATGTGTTCATTATACGCTTTTAGCACTCGACATGCAAGAGTGCTAGCCTTGTCCGTGGTATACTGAGCAGAGAGGAGGTGTTATGAAACAGACAGCAATTATCAATTCAGAAATCAAGGCCCGGTGTGGTGATCAAGAGGCGGTGCGCCAGTATCTGCGTGAGCATGGCGCGGACTTTAAGGGGACGGATCATCAAATTGACACGTATTTTGATGTACCCGAGGGGCGCCTGAAATTGCGCCAGGGGCCGATCGAAAATAACCTTATCTTTTATCGGCGGGCGGACACCGACGGGCCAAAACAATCGACCATCAACTTATCACCCGTGGCACCGGACTCAACTATTGGTGAGGTGCTAACAGCGGCGCTTGGTGTGCGTGTCATCGTCGATAAGCAGCGTGAGATTTACTTCATCGATAATGTCAAGCTTCATATCGACACTGTTCAGGGCCTCGGGAATTTTGTCGAAATTGAAGCCATCGACACCGATGGCAAACGAAACGCCAAGGAACTGGAGCAGCAATGCTCACACTACATGCGTGAACTTGGTATCAGGGCTACGGATTTGGTGGTTGGCTCGTATAGTGATTTGTTGGAGCGTGGTGACGATATTCAAGCGACATAGGGCCCTTCTATGCTGACCTTTCTTTAGCCCAGTCTGTATTTAGTAATAGTTGTGATTTGACATACTATATATTATTGTTATATTTAGTTACTATGATCTTCCGCACAATGCCTCGTCCCGATCTTGAAATCACCTGGTATCGCCAGAATGGGGTGTTTAATTTCACCAACTCAGACGGTGAACCAGTGACAGGTGTATCAGCTCAGACATGGGAAGATTATCTAGATCATATCGAAAATTTGCCAAGCAAAGTTTCAGGACAAGTCATTAGTCCAGAATTGATAACCATTACTGATATACCATTTGAGAAAGTGGCAAGATTTCGACAAGAAATTGGCGAGAGGATTTTGCAGCTATGTGAGATTTCACACGATCTACCCAATGCCGACTTCATGGTCGGCACACCCAGTTTTTGTGGTGATACGGAATTGCCGTATAACACTCTCGTGAAGATCACCAATGGCCAATGTGAAACAAAGTCGCGAAAATGGCTTCTTACGCTCAGTGAAGAGGGTAATTTTCGGCCCGCCCTAACCACTCAGACACTCCAGCAGCCATATTCAACTCAATCATTAATCTGCGCCGACATGGTCGTAGCACCATCTCTTCTGCGTGAAGATACTCGTCATGTGCAGGTTAGCGCCTGTTGGGCAACGCCTGGTTTTAGCCATCCTAACTACCAACCGCCGCCAGATGAGAAGCATATACAGATGCAAATCTATGCGATTAATCAACTTTTTACCGCTCACCTTGTCCGAGATCTTGTCGTAGTTGATCGTACGCCGCCGACTACCAAAATTCCACCACTCAACTGTGTCGTCCAGCGAAAAATATAATACCCCGGAGACTTGGGGTATTATATTAGCCTACATCAGACTCTGTTATTTCTCGTCAACCACCTCTCCCTCGACTGGCTCGTCTTTGTCAGACTTTTTGTCGTCCTTCGACTCATCAGCCTTGTTGTCCTCAGTAGCTTGCTGATACATTTTGGCGCCAATTGGCATGATGGCGTCCTGCAGGGCCTTGGCTGCCGCTTCTAGCTCGTCTTTATCGTCAGCGTCTTTATGCTTTTCCGCTTCCTTGACCGCTTCGTCAATCGCCTTCTTGTCGTCCTCAGAAATCTTATCCTTGAACTCATCTGGCATTTTCTTTGCCTGATAGATAGCGTTTTCTAGCTGGTTTTTAGCGTCAACGGTTTCGCGCTTTTTCTTATCCTCATCAGCGTGGAGTTCGGCTTCTTTCTGGGCTTTTTCGATATCTTCCTTGCTCATGTTGCCAGAGTTTTGGATGGTAATCGATTGTTCTTTGCCAGTGCCTTTATCTTTGGCAGTCACATTGAGGATACCGTTAGCGTCAATGTTGAACGTCACTTCAATCTGCGGCACGCCGCGCGGTGCTGGCGCGATGCCGTCAAGCACAAAACGCCCCAAGCTCTTGTTGTCATTGGCAAATTCGCGCTCACCCTGCAAGACGTGAATCTCCACTTGCGGCTGATTGTCAGCGGCGGTCGAGAAGACTTCCGACTTACTGGTTGGCACGGTGGTATTACGCTCGATCAGCTTGGTCGACACGCCGCCCATCGTCTCGATACCGAGACTGAGCGGCGTCACGTCCAGCAGCAGTACATCCTTGACATCGCCAGCCAACACGCCGCCCTGAATAGCCGCACCAACAGCTACCACTTCGTCTGGGTTAACGCCTTGCATTGGGTCTTTGCCAAACAACTTCTTCACCCGCTCAACCACTGCTGGCATACGGGTCATACCGCCAACCATCACCACATTTTGGATGTCTGATTTAGAGAGTTTGGCGTCTTTCAGCGCTTTTTCAACTGGGCCGTCGAGGCGCGCTAGCAGATCTTTCACCAAATCTTCCAACTTGGCCCGCGTCAGGTTCAACTCAAAGTGCTTTGGCCCATCGGCATCAGCGGTAATGAATGGAATATTAACTTCATATTCAGTGACAGTCGACAGCTCTTTCTTGGCCTTTTCGGCTTCGTCCTTTAGACGCTGCATGGCTGCATTGTCTTTACGTAGGTCGATGCCTTCTTTAGACTTAAAATCGTCCAGGAAATAGTTAACGATGACGTTGTCGAAGTCCTCGCCGCCCAGGTGGGTATCACCATTCGTGGCTTTCACTTCAAACACACCGTCGCCGAGCTCCAGGATGGAAACGTCGAAGGTACCACCACCGAGGTCAAACACCACGATGGTTTCGTCATTTTTACCCTTCTCCAGGCCGTACGCCAAAGCTGCTGCCGTTGGCTCATTGATGATGCGCTTAACTTCCAGGCCAGCAATTTTACCAGCATCCTTGGTCGCCTGGCGCTGCGAATCGTCAAAGTAGGCTGGCACGGTGATGACGGCTTCGGTGACTTTTTCGCCCAGGAACGCTTCAGCATCAGCTTTGATTTTGCCGAGGATCATGGCCGAAACTTCTTCTGGCGCGTATTCCTTGCCACCCATTTCCACGGCCACACCCGCACCTTTCTTGACGATCTTAAACGGCATGAGGCCACGGTCTTTTTGGACTTCTTTGTCATCAAACTTACGGCCAATAAAGCGCTTGACACCATAAATTGTGTTCTTTGGATTAGTCACACGCTGACGCTGCGCCACTTGCCCGACCAAACGCTCGCCCTTTTTATTAATCGCCACCACTGATGGCGTCGTACGATTGCCTTCAGCGTTAGCGATGACTTCCGGCTTACCCGCCAGCATGTACGCAAAGGCGCTGTTGGTTGTACCGAGGTCGATTCCGATAATTTTACCCATATGATTCCCCTTTCTTGTTTTGATCACATCTGGTTTTTGCTTATATCCATTTTAGCACTCTTTATTAACGAGTGCCAACTATTTCAGTATAAATAATTAGCACTCCCGTGTCAAGAGTGCTAATTTATTTTGTGACAACCAGTTATTTCTCTGATGTGTCAGTGTTTACCCTGACATTCGTCTGCGGTGATTCCGATGACTGGCGCGTCACTTTAACCATCGCGTCGCGAATTACTACGCCGTCTAGTGTATAGCCAGCACGTAGTTCCTCAGCAATCACTTCTTTGTCGCCTTCTGCTGATTCGTCAAATTGAATAGCTTGGTGTAGTTCAGGATTAAATACTGTGCCGGGTTTAGCGTCGATTTGCTCGAGGCCGATTTCTTTCAGTTGCTTATCAAGCTGTTTATTCAGGCCAGCCACACCTTTCGCCCAGGCGTTATCCGCTAGTTCCTCCGGCACATTGGCAATCGCTCGCTCAATCGTGTCAATCACTGGTAACAATTTCATCACTGACTTAGCCTGACCCATTTGATGCGCTGACTGTTTTTCCGCCTCGACACGCTTGCGGTAGTTCTCAAAATCCGCCCGCGTCCGCTGCAAATCCAACGTCAACTCGCCCAACTGCTGCTCCAAATCTTCAGTTTTTTTAGCCTTACTCTTCGTCATTTTTTCCTCCTTCTAAACGGCCAAAACGGCTCGTCGCCATACGTACAGGGAAAAGACACTACCATAGCCATGAAAATAATAATCAAAATAATCACTACTAGCCACGTTGGCAAGCCGCTCAGTAGTCCGCCAATCCATTCAGCCATTACAATACCTCCTCTAACATCGCACCGGTTCGCCTAACCAGCTCCATCGTTCGGCGGTAATTTTGCCGCGTCGGGCCGATGACACCGATATAGCTATCATCACTAAACTGCGAGCGGAATTTACTAATAATCAGCGTAGCGCCACTACTTTTACCAATCGGGTTTTCACTGCCAATAAACACATTCAGCGGCTGGTTCGGCGCTGCTTCATGCAGCCACGGCTCGATATTATCAATCAACCCGGCAATCGCCTGCACGTGTCCGCCCTCGACAAACTCTGGCTGAGAAAACAGCTGCGTCATGCCATTCATATACAAGTGCGTACCAAACGACGCAAAACCAAAGTTACCCGTCAACTCCACCAAGCTGTCAACGGCGCTACGAATTGCTCGGTCGGACGTATCAACGTGCGAATTGACATGCGCTTCGATCGCTCTCGCACTGCGATCGATACCGCTCGGCAGCTCGGTCATCTGCGCGTCGGTGATGCCATTGACGTACAATCGATAGCCCTTATCGGTAGGAATGCGCCCAGCGCTGGTGTGCGGCGCCTCGATAAAACCCATCTCCTCGAGCTTGGCCATTTCGCTGCGAATGGTGGCGCTGGATACGCCAAACAATTTGGCTAGCGTCACGCTGCCAACCGGCGCCGCAATCTCGGCATATTGCTCAATAATGGCGGCTAAAATCGCTTGTTGACGTTCGGTCATAGGCTCATTGTAGCATGAATCTAGCACTCATCGCAAGCGAGTGCTAATGCGACCTTGCCGCACGCCTGGCCTGGCTACGCGCTCGCGTAAATCGCCGGGCAGCGTCTGACGAAAACATCAGCACCGCTACAATATTCAGCCCGATGAACAGCAGCGTACTGGCTGTCGACCAGGTTATCTTGCCGATGGTCAAGGTGAATGAATTAGCGATAACTGCCAGCCCGGATATCATCATCAATACCAGCCGCAATCGATTGCTACCGCTAAATGTCCGACTCACCAGCACGATAGTCGTGATCACCCACACTGCGCCGAGGACAATTGACGAACCAATCAGCCAATTAGCAATCACCGTCGCGTCATTCACCTGACCGTCCACCATCAGTTCAGCCACCGTCTGGCTATGAAATTGGTCAATCGCAAGTAATTCAACAACGGTATTGATGATACTGACCGCCAGCGCCGCAAACATTGCCACCACGCCAAACGCGATCTGTGGCGGCCGCCGACTCCAAAATTGTTGTATCAATGTATCGTGCGCCACTGGCATCACCTCGTGCGAAGTAGCATCGAGAATCACCTCGTCGCGCTCCTCTATCAAGGACTGGTTGGCGCGCACTCGCCCGACCTCAAGTACCGGCAAATCACCGTCTGTCTGGATGGTATCGCCGCCGCCGTTGCGCGAATGATACCCGGTGGAAAAATCTTTCAAGGTAGTCACCTCGATTGAAGCGCGTGCCTTGAGCGCCGACTGGACAATATAGTCCCGCTCGATGTCAGTATTCTCATCAACCTTATGGGTGATTTGTAGGGTAAACAAGCTAAGACCGACACTCTTGTCGTATGTTCCCGCCGCCAGCCAATCCACCTGATGACCGCCCGGCAGCAGCCAGCCCTGTGGGCAACGCCAGAAACGCACGTGATGGCGCTTGCCGGGATTACCGTCAACCTCCTGCTGGTAGGCAAAATCTTGCCGCCGCCCAAATAGAAATAGTGACGAAACCGGCGCTTGCGGATAACTACGCCGCGTCAATATTGCCACCATCATCCGCCATGATGAACGCACGGTTATTTCCTCCGCTAACGTCCAGCCAGCCGCGGTCATCGCCCGGTGGACCTGCGCCTCCGAGCCGCGCAAAGCCAGATTGACAGGATCACCGAGCAGCCCGTCCGCCGTCCGCGTTCGCCCGATGAAATAATTCGGCACATACAAGCTGCTCAGGATACGATGCAGCCGCGGCAGTGCCAAGTAAGCCGTAATCAGCCACACTACCACAAACAGCCCAACCATCCACCAGCCACCCGAATGCCAGCCCTCACGCCACACCAGCCACGCCAGCCAGAACGACGCCGCACCGGCTAATAAGAAAAAGATCTGGTCAAGCAACCCCGACAACGACCAAAACGGTCGCCTGAGCGAAAACGACGACTTCTTCGTCGCCATCTAGGCCGCGTCCTCACCCATCAAATAATCAAGGAGATCCCGCGCTATCAACCGCGCCTCGTCATCACGCCGATTAAACACGTCACCACGCTCGATAATCTCGCCGCAAACCCGCACCGCTCGGGTCAAATCATCATTGATAATCACGTGGTAATACGGCACTTCCAGCGCATGACTGAGCTCAGCGATGGCCGACTGGCGGCGTTTCGGCCAGGCCGCTTGAAACTCTGCTTCCGTTACGTACCGCTGCTTCAATCGCTCCAGCCATGTCGGATAATCCGGCGGTACGATAAAGATAGCGATACAGCCCGGCGCCAATTGCTCATACTCAGCCACGCCCTGTACGTCAATATCAGTGATCGCCGTTTGCTGATGATCGTGCGCCAATTGCAGCTCGGCTGTCGAGGTGCCATACACCTTGCCGTGAACGAACTTGGCCTCAATGAACTGATGATTTCTGAGCATGGTCAGTGCGGTTGCTTGATCAATAAAATGATAATCGATGCCGTCGCGCTCTGGCTGACCGTTATTTGCCCGCGGCTCCCGCGTGGTGTGCGACACGATATCACGAAATGACGGCGATCGCAATAACCGCCTTTTGATGGTATCCTTGCCCGCGCCGGAAATACCGGTTAGCAGCGCAATTTTAGTATCTCGGACCAGCGCTACGGCCGCTTCGATCGGCTGGTACTCCCTGATGACACGTTCAAGATCTGACATATGAGTATTATACCAGATTATTGACTAAGCTTCCGGGAGCAGCTACGACTTACTACCTATGCACCATGTCCATCGCTCGAATATGCGGCGGACGATGCGCTAGCTGAGGATGGCGGCGAGACGGCACGGCGATGTGAGCGCGGGAATGAGCAGTGACTTGCGGGTGGGTCAGCTCCTTTGGCTGCGGCGGTAAGTTTGGCTGGGTCGGCAGTTGGTGTGGCTGGGATAACGGGCGCTTGACAGTCGGTTGCGTATCGGTGCGTGGTGCATTGGCACGAGGTGCGGCCGCTGCAGGATTGAGCGGACGAGTCGGACTCGAAGGCTGAGATGAAAGCGGCGGCTTCGTCAGCGGCGGGTGCGGCGGATGTGATGAGAGCGGCTTGACTGGCTGAGCCTTGACGGAAGAAAGTTTGTTGAGCGGACGCTTGGCCGGGGCTGGCGCCGAAGCAGTGGGCTTGATCAGTGAAGCGCGTGACGGCGAGAGGGCGTGCTTTGGCGGCTGGGGCTTGACGGACGGCTTGGTAAATGATGCGCTTCGCGAGCGCTGGACGCCACGCGGCGGCATAATGTCATGAAAGACTGCCGGCTTTTTAGGGTGGGGTTTAGCCGGCGGATTGGGAGCGGGAGTCTTTTGAGGAGCGACAGAACGCGAGCGAGGTAACTGAGTAGAAGGTTGTGGCGGCACAACGCGAGACGCAGCCGAAGGATGAGCTGGCTGCGCGGCTACAGTTTGCCGCTGAATACTATGACGCCGAGCCGGAGCAGCCACAGAGTGAAGAGAGCGTGGCGCGGGCGATGTGGGAGATGCGGCGGGTACTGATGTAGCCACCGGACGCTGACGCGGCACTGGGGCTTCAGTATCAACATCTGACACCTCGCCCTTACGACGGTTGCCGAGCCGAGCTTTTTTGAATAGCTTTGTCAACTTCATCAGCGCCACCCCATCCTCTGGGAGATGTCGATACCGAAAATGATTACGGTCAGCTGGTCGATATGACTCTCCTTCCTCTGATTGATTCTGTTACCATTATACTGGTTATGCTCAGTGATTTCAAGCAGCCAACCACTCAGCCGCTAGAGCAGCTCATCCAGCACCGATTGCCAATCAGGAAACTGCGGAGTACCGAAATGGATGTGCCAGCCAACAAACTCAGCAGCACCCCTGGCTGTCCGATCATCGATCAAGATATCACCGCGGCTCAGCTGTTTGATCGACGAAAAAATAACTTTGCGAAAGAAAATATTTTCCTGACCCTCGCCGCCAAAATACTTCTTCACCCACGCCAGCTTATCACCCAGCGCCGTCGGGTTTTCCCACGGTGATGACGAGAGAATATACAGATCATACTTTTCCTTTAACTTGTCGACCGCTTCGAGGGCGCCCGGCATCGGATCCATCAGCGCAAAAACGCCCGGGATATTGTCATACTCACCCGCAAACTTCTCGAGCATCTCGGGCGGAACCTTCGTCGTGGCCGACATAAAATCGACCAGCACGCCGTCCATGTCAAGATAAATAATTGGTTTCTTCATGATCAATCCCTCTTTAACATCACCGTAAACGCTTCTGACGGAATATCAACCTTGCCAAATCGCTTCATGCGTTTTTTACCGCGAGCCTGTTTGGCAAGGAGCTTCTTTTTACGGCTGACGTCACCACCATACAGATAGCCAGTGACGTCCTTGCGGTAAGCGCCAATGTTTTCGCGGGCGATGAATCTGCCGCCAATCGCCGCCTGCAGCGCCACCTCAAAACTCTGGCGCGGTACGACTTCTTTCAATTTTTTGACGATTTCGCGACCCAAGCCTGGCGCCTCCGAGCGGTGGCACATCACACTCAAAGCATCGACCATCTCGCCCGCTACATAAAAATCAACCCGCACCAAATCTTCCGGCTGGTACCCCGCTAGCTCATAATTAAACGAACCGTAGCCGCTAGTTACCGACTTCAACTGATCATAAAAATCCGTCAGCAGATTTGCCAGCGGCGCCGTAAACGAAATCAGCGCCCGCTCATCAATGTAACTAAGGTTTTTCTGCCGGCCGCGCTTGGCGACAATCAGCTGAATCACCGCACCGATGTAGTCTTGCGGCACCACAATTTCACCGTCGATCCACGGCTCGCGGACCTCGGTGATCTGCGCCGGGTCGGGCAGTTCGCTGGCTGATTTGATATCCAATTCATCGCCATTCGTCAAACTCACCTGGTAGTCAGTACTGGGATTAGTAACGATGAGATCCAAATTGTACTCGCGCTCCAACCGCTCGCGAATGATATCCATGTGTAGCAATCCCAAAAAACCAATTCGCACACCATATCCCAACACCGGCGAATTCTCCGGCTCAAACTGCAATGCCGAATCACTCAAACTCAGCTTTTCTATCGCCTCTTTCAGGTCATTATAATCTTCATTGCTCACCGGAAAAAAGCCCGCATAGACGAAGGGTTTGACTTCTTTGTAGCCCGGCAATGGTTGGACGGTAATTTTAGGCATCTATTTGATGATTATACCATCAATTACTAGGTGAGATAATACCGCCGCTCGCTCGTTTCCTATGTAAGCGAGCTGAGACCAAAATAATCTTGAACAAACTCTTGGGAATGCTTATCCAAGTCGGTCAGTTGACCGTATAATGTAACACCATGACACAGTCCTCTATCGGACGGCACCACATAAGCATTTGGTCGCGCGTATGCGACAACTAATGCTGGATGGGGTGTTTTACTAGTAAACCGTTCGCCAATAGCCTGCTGAATGGCGGAACAATCTTCTGGCTGAGTCTGCAAAGGACTTGCACCAGCAGCAATGTCACGCGCTACATTGTACGCATATAAATGAAAATCTGCGAAATGGACGCCATCCGTACCAAACTGAAAGGTACGATTACCTCGTGAAAGCTCCAGCGCTAATCGCGCCAAGCTCAAGCCGCGCCAGTACCTATAACTCTCTCTCTGAATCTGGGACTACATCATAGACAACAGGCTCCCCAATATCATTCCTCAAGCGATTAAAATTCAGTTGACTCATAGTCTGAATTTTATCGTTGAGCGCTCTGGCGAATTTTCTCGAGCATTGCATCAATCTTCGCCTGTTGCTCAGGACTGTAGAAGTAACCTATTGAGCTATTCACACCATTCGCCCTTCTACCACGACACGCCAGCGGTTCCCCGAAGTCAGGATCAACCTCATTCAAAACCTTAATCGCCTTCTGAAACGCTGGTGATCCACAGTGCAAAGCGTTCATAAGGTCTGACGTTGCTAGATAGTCTTCGGGAGCTGGGCGCATATAGCCTCTTTTTAAGAAATAGTCACCTATAGCCTCTACTTGCTCCCGCGAAAGGCCTTCACAAATTTTTACCCGACCCTTTTGACAAGAAAATCTATAAATTGAAGGTTGCAAGCCCAATGAGTGCATGGCATTTTTAATTGTCTTTCGACACACCCCAAAGCGCTTCATTGCCGCACTTACCATAATACATCCCTCCGGGGGTGGAGGCGCAAACAATCCCCTATCATGTGCTTTTTCTATGATCACCGCTTGCTGCTCTGGACTAAAAAACTCGCGAACCTGAGGAGAACGATGCCATGCACCCTCGGACAGGATGCCGTCTTCTTTAAGACTCCTCACTATCTTTGCTATCGTCATATCACTGACACCCAGAACATTGGCGAGAGCTTTGAGCGTCAAATACCCTTCTGGTGGCGGTAGATTAAACATGCCTTTTTGCTTAAGCACTTCTTCTATCAATTCGGCCTGCTCTCTAGTAAAAACTGGTTTTTGCTTGCCACACCAATCCCGCTTGGCCACCTCCCCCAAGAAGCCATCCCGCTCCAACTGGGTGGCAATGGTCGCAACGACACGATACTTCACACCGAGCTTATCTGCTAGCCCATTGATCGTCAGGCCTCCCATTGCCTCAATCATTCGACGAGGGCTCAAATAATTACCTTGATGTTGCCTACCCATCTCAACTGGTTGCCGCAGATCATCTGCTAATGCCCCCACTAAGTGTGGAACAAAGTAATCATCACAACGCACCATCGCACCACAGCCCGGATACTGTGCCATCACCTCCATAAGCTGTGTTTTCGTATATGCAGTCAGCTTTGCCCGCTCTTCTTCTGGCAGCCGCGTTGTATCAAATACAAAGGTACCGTTGCCGTAGGCGTCACAAATTAGCACCGTCCGTTCGAGCGGTGGGATAGTTACCTCATGGTATGGCTCCTGGCGCATCATCGCTATCCCCACTTCCCCGCGACGAATCTGTAATGCTTCGCTGCTCGGCTCAATACCAAATTCATTTGCCAACACGAATAGCAGTGTTTTCAGCCGCGGTTGGCGAGTCGCCCTCTCACAGTGTGGTGTCTCGGACATGCTAGTGATGGGCCCGGGCCGCTCATCGGGTGGCACAAAGACATTGCCAGTCGATTCAATCTGGTCAATAGCCGTATCAATAGCTATGAGCTGCTCCGCTTTGGCAGCAATATGGTTAAGCAGCTCGCCGATTTCCCCCACACCGTAGTAAGCAAACACCGCATTCTCCCTTTCAGCAGGATTGTCTAGCCAAATCGTTGGCTGATGGTTGTATACTTGCACCATATCATCAATTAGCTGGATCAATTTATCCAAGGCGGCCTCAGCGTAGGTATCGACATTTTCAACCGTTAACGGTTGATTAATAACCTCCTCTACGCTGCTTGCAAAGTCCTTGCCATGATCAATACTACCGAGTCGCTCCATGTGCGATATTATAGCATTTTATACTATTATTGTAAATGGTGAGCTCTTCCTCTCAATTACAAATAATCGCCTTAATCCGGTCACATATTCTTTACTAAACCCCATGACAATACACTTATGTCTTTATCAAATTGAAAATTTAGCTCTCGTTGGTAGATTATCGGGTCAGTGAGAGACTTAATCCTCTATAATAACGTCCTCAACAGGTCGACGTTTGGAATAGGCCTGCTGCTTGCCATAGCCAATGCGCAGCAAAATAGTTGGATATTCCCCATCAAGATCAAGAGTTTTTGCCATTTCTGCGGCAATTTCTGGCTGCTCGTTTGGTTGATTTAGATAGGCATGAGCGATCCCGAGCTCCGTGGCAGTCAGCAAGAAACGCTGCAGCGTCCGACCTAGATCCACCCATTCGCGCCGACTATTTTCTCTTGTTGTAAAGAGAACCAGATGAGACGCTGATTCTATCTTCTTGCGGTCAGCCCTATTTTGAGCCTTGGTATTGACAGCCATCGACATGATTGGCTCAGCCATCCAGCGCGGCACGTTAGGTGCACCAAACACGGCATAACTCAGCCCGTCAAGTGTTTGATCTTGATGCTTCTTATTAAATCGCATCCAGCTTTTCAATTCAGCCTTAAACGCCTCATTTTGCATTTGACGTATATTCCCCTGAAAGACACATTGCTCGATATCATTGAATTGCTCTGTTTGATGTGCGTAATAATGAACTGAGACGCCCTTTTCACTATGGACAAATTGTAATTTCTTTAGTGCATCTGGAGCAATTTCCTCACCAGTGTAAATGCTGCGATTAATCTGCCGCATATCTATCTGTTCAAACAATGGACTCGGCTTGACGCCAGAATCTTCTGTAAGTAAAATCGTGATAACTCCCGTATCACCAACCGAAACGGTAGACTCATAGCCCTTGGTTTGCGCTGCCAAGCAGAAGTTCTCGGCCGCACAACCCAGACTCACGAATAACTCCCTATTGTCAGGGTCGACTACTGGCAGCTTCCTGTCAAAATCAGGATGAATTTCTACCACCGACCCGTCGCGATGGAATTTCCAAGGTTGGGTATTGTGCCCTGACGGTGCTTTGACTGCCTGCTGAACTAGAAACTTAAAATCGTCTAATGATATAATGTTTCCTGTTTTCTTCGTCATAATCTTCTCAAATACCCTCTCATATTGTTACTGTTGAACCCAGTATACTTACCAAAAAAATGGTGTCAAATAAAAGCCCCTATGACCAAGATACTCTCTACTATCCGCACTGCCAAGGCTCAGCGCTTTGAAAACCTTATCAGCACCGGGGGAAACAAAAAACTCCCCCGTCCGAAGCTAGCAACGACGAGGGGAGAAAAGCCAAGGATCATACGCTTAGTAGTGACACATACACTTATATCATATCTCCATTGGTGAACGGAGGTAGAACGTCCAAAATGTCACGTCTGGAGTCCCAATCTGTACCCGAACACATTTTAACACCGCCGTATACCGGTTCATCTTTGTCCTGGCTATCTTACACCGGCCCCGTGACCTGTATATTCTGCTATAGTTTGCTGGATTTGCGTGTGTCGTACTTGACTTCACCATTGTCATCCAAAAGACAGCACAATAGCCATCACGATACCTACCATAAATAATCCTGCCTTTTTCATATCCCTTCTTTCTGATATTATACGACAGCACCGACTACACAAAATAAGCTATTATTGTCAAGCAAAGCTTAGTTGGCCGCAAGCTTTACAACTCTCTTTCAGCGATCAGGCCACGCCATAGCTTACATTATCACGGTTCACCGACAAATTACTTATGAGAGCGCCAGCTCGCCAATATGCCTCCAAAACTGACGCAGATCCTTAACGTCTACGCCTTCAATATCGTAGTTTGAAAGCACACCATGCCACGTGCTGGGCACAGCGCCCTTATCTAGTAGACGGTACTTGCTGAACACAAAACCATGCGGCAGCCATGCCATGCTTATGACATCATCGTTGGCACATGGATATTCCAATATAGGAAAAGAGCAATCATATGTATCAACAATATTTCCTGGATCAATTGCTCCATAATGCTTCCACTCCCCATAGCAAAAATCAAAACCTAGTGGCAGAAGAGCCATTTCCACACCCTCTCCCCCCTTATCTCTAGATGTCCGCATCTCCTCTACAAATGAATCCAGCGCTTGACGAGCAAGAATATCGAGTCAATCCGCCCCAAACATCATCGAGTCGAAATACTCGTCAATTTTTCTACAATCTTCTTTACTGAGGTTATTTGGGTCGGTTTTGGCAGTAAGCACCGTATCGTTTAAGTCATGAGGCGTGACGAGCATGATGTCGATTGTTTTTAGCCGTGGATCTATAAATACCATTTTTGCGCCATAGTAACAGGCATTGCTCGGATAAAGGCTCGAAAATACGAACTGGTCAAGACCAAAGTGGCGATCAAGCCCGTATGTATTAGTTCTACGGCCTGATAACTGACTGCTCGGCAGTATCCCCATCTCCATGAACCGCCCAGGGAAATCACCTGAGTTAGTATAGTGCAAAAGTGGCAATCGCTCAAGACGTGCTCGTATCTCCCGAACGGCTAACTGCTCACCCTCTGATAAATCTCTCTGACTCTCCGGATGGTTATGAAAATTATCGCGCAATCGACCGGCATCAACATATTGCGCCATTCTTTCTGGTAGAACAAGCGCCTCGCTAGATGACACGCCGCCAATCCTTCTGGATCTTAAAACTGAGAAAGCCCATACAAAAACCTGCTAGCATCATAGTAAACTTAATTATGGGATAGCACTTACTTTTTGTCAAATGGGCCACCTGACCACATTGACCAAACTTTATCCCAGCCCTTTTCGCAACACGTATCCGCGGGGTGCTTTTGCAATTCAGTTAGGCCAATTGTTTGTGGATTCATGGCTTACTCCTTATCACTAATTTACTCAACTGCCACACCACCATCACAATAGACCAGCCAAACAATGCCACCTCCGACACCACCGTCAGCGGTACCGAGACTTTACCTGCATAGTATGTACCGACCATCTTTAGAAATGCAACACACACGCTCGTTAATATAACTATCCAAGATTTCGTAATGATCCCTGCCGCAGTAACAAATGCAGCCAACGCCAGTGCCATCCAGTGCAGTCCTGCGAACAGTTGACTCGCAGATAATACACTTATTTCTGGAGTAATCGGCAATCCATTATTTCTGGAGTAATCGGCAATCCATTCACCGGATAAACGAGGCGTCCGAGCGCCATCATCGCATGAAATGCACCAATTGCCACAACGATACCTAGAGCAAGCACGATACCCATGCCAACAGGATATCGCCCCCTCAGTTTAGAGTACAAAACCACGACGACAGCTAACAATATCGACGCTCCACATGCTAGCATTTCACCTGCCGCCTGCAAGGCGACCTGATGTTGCTGCACCCACGCTAGCACACCTGGAGCGTTTGCTGAGGGTATCGGCAGTGACACTGCGATACTAATGCAAGCCGTGGCAAGCAAACCAAAGCTCATCAGCCATATAATATTACCGATATACGAAATATGCCGACTACTTTGTTTTACCACCCCCTCACTCCTTCGTCATATATTTCTTTAGCGTCACCGTATCGCCCACCCGCGCTTCACGGGTGGTTTTGAGGTTGGTGACAATGTAGCCGGATAGCAGCGTTTCCTTTACGGAATATTCAGTCGCCCTAATTGCTCTATACATGATGTTATGGTTATTTTATTCTATTTTATAAATAATGGCAACTCATTCTTAGTTCACTGCGCCTTCGGCAAGAAAGCGCGCGCTACGAGCGCCTGCCAAGCCGTGTCCGCCGAGAGAGATGGTGGCTGAGGTGTTGAAAATCCCTTGATAGGATACATCTTTATCCGCTCATAATCACCCAGCATCAACGTCAGCATCATGGCGGCACTGCCATAGGTTGCCTCATATAAGCGATAATATGCTTCTACTGTTGTCGGCTGGCTGGTCACATGTAGCCGCGGCTGCGGGTGCGGCCACTGAGCCTCAGCGGTTGCCAAAAATCGACGCGTCATATACGGTTTATGAATTAAAATGATATCCTCAGCCTGGATCGCCACCCCTGCCAGCAGCTGAGCCGAACGGGTGATATTTTCGCCGGTGTTGGCAGCTTGGTGTTCAAACAGGATTGCCGATTTCGGCACCGCCAAACGTTGGAGTCGTCGCCCTAGCAGCGTCGCTTCGGTTTCCGTGGCCCTATGATATGGATTAGCAAATCCGACACCACGATCCGTTGACTCACGCCCGCATAATATAGCTCGGCCGCTCGCTCAGCACTATCGATCATAGCTCCCGCACCACCGATCACGATAGCATCCACCCGCGCCGGTAGCCGACTCTCAACACAAAGATACTCCCACAATACCTGGAGGTGATGCCAATCTTGATCGGTGAGGGTTAGCTGGCTACACGACATTGTGTCCGCTCTCGAGACTTCTTCAACGTCACCGTATCACCCACCCGCGCTTCACGGGTGGTTTTGAGGTTGGTGACAATGTAGCCAATTTCACCAGTATCGAGCGATGGGTCGGGGATCATACCGGGACTGAGATGGCCAACCTCCAATGCCAACCCATTCGCACTGGTCGCCATCATATGAATCGCTTCACCCTTTTTGATCTGACCGTCAACCACCCTAACGTACAAAATCACGCCGCGATAATCATCATAATAACTATCAAAAATTAGCGCCCGAGTTGGGAGATCAGCCAACGCAACATCAGGATGCTCGACCGCCAGTGGCGAAGTCGGCGCCGGGATTCGCTCAACGATCGCCGCCAAAACTTGATCGACATTCTGTCCAGTTTTAGCGGAAATATGAATAATCTCGCTTTCATCGCAGCCCAGCAGATTAATCACCTGCTTGGACACCCGCGGCACATCGGCAGCTGGTAAATCAACTTTATTGAGCACAGGAATAATCGTGAGGTCCTGTTCCATCGCCAGGTACACATTCGCCAGCGTCTGCGCCTGAATGCCTTGGCTGGCGTCAACCACCAACACCGCACCCTCGCAGGCTTGTAACGAGCGACTAACTTCGTAACTAAAATCAACGTGACCGGGCGTGTCGATGAGGTTGAGATCGTAAGGTCCAGCCAGCAGCAATCCTTCCGATGAATCGATAGCCCTGTCGCTGGCGTTGCCTGCGATATTCGATTGAGAGGAAGCGATTACCGCTGGCTGGTGATAGTGATACTTCATCCGCACCGGCGCCAGCTTGATCGTGATCCCTTTCTCACGCTCGAGATCCATACTATCCAGCAGCTGCGACTTCATCTCGCGCTTCTCCACCGTCCCCGTCATCTCCATCATCCGATCAGCCAGCGTCGACTTGCCGTGGTCGATGTGGGCAATGATGCAAAAATTACGAATACTGGTCAGCGGTTTCATCAGCGCCTCAACTTACTCATATCAAATCGCGAAAACAGCAGACGTTTCATTCGCGCCAAGACCGGGTCGATCTCTGGCAACTTTAGCCACTTGGACAGCGCGCCATACACGACAAAATTGAAAATCGTAATCGCCCCAAACTTGGGCAGTGCCCCCAAAAAGCTATCGTCTGAGGCCCGGAACGGAATTACTAACACGCTGACATAGCACGCCACTGCTAGTGGCACCGCGGCCAGCGCCATCTTGGCAATCGCCTTGATGAACGTCGCATCAAACAGCTGTGGCATGCGCCGACCTAAGATGACACACAGGACCACCACCTCAACAAAGGCGACAATTGACTGCGCCCATGCCAGGCCATACGGGCCAAATTTCGCATAGTAGCCGAGTATCACGGCCAGCGCCACATTCAACACAATCGCAAAAATCGACACATACATCGGCGTCTTGGTATCCTGCTGTGCATAAAATCCACGCGCCACCATGTGATACACTGTCCTGAATAAGATTGCCATCACCAGACAACCGAGAATGTTCGCCATAACCGGATCGCCGTTATTATTGATAAAGTGCACCACGTAGCCACGCGCGAAAAACGTCACCACACAAATCGGGATAATCATCCAAATCACCGTCCTGAGGAATGACCGCAGATCTCTACGAAATAGATCCGGCCGCTCCGAGGCGAGGCGCTCCGTTAGCTGCGGAAAGGCAGCGTTGGAAATAGCGACGCCGATGAGGTTGATCGGCATCATGTGTAGCGTCAATGCTTGATTATAGCGACGAATAATACCATCACCCATCCGCGACGCCAAGTTGACTTCGGCTAGGCTGACCACATAATCCATTCCCTGATCAATCGAGCGCGCCGGCAGCAGCGACAAAACTTTACGAAAGCCGCGATTGCGCCAATAAATCTTGAAATCATAATCAAAACCGAGGCCGATTAGCCCAACTGCACTGACGATGAGCTGCAGCACCGACCCGAGCACCACGCCGAGCGCCACGCCCATAATGCCGCCATCAAAGATCTGCCAGCCGAACAGGTTGATACCGTTGGTGAACCACAGCGTACCGATGATAATCCCGACATTGTACAGCATCGGCGCCAGCGCATAGAAGGTGAAGCGACCGACCGCTTGCTGGATGCTAGCAATCACCGCTGCCACCGCAAAGATCAGCGGATTTACCGCGATCACTCGCATCATACTGACTGCCAATGCGTGACCAGCCTCGCTCAGCCCCGGCGCGATCAGATATTTCATCAGCGGATCAGCAAAAATGATGATTAGAACGCTGGTCACCAGCGTCACCAGCGCCATGAGATTGATCATGCTCGAACTAATTTGCCAGGCTGACTGCTTGTTGCCTTTGACCCACCGCTCGTTAAATACCGGGATGAAAGTGACGCTCAGCGCCCCCGACACTAGAATCGCAAACATAAAATCTGGCACCATGAACGCCGCCGTATAAGCGTCCAGCCCAACCGGATAGCCAGCCAAGTGAGCCTTCTCGTTGGGAAAATACGCCGCGTTCAAAAAGCGATCGCGCAGCAGCCCCAGCAGGCTTGACAGCAACATCGAGCTCGCTAAAATCGTGGCGGCTAACTTGACTGTCAGCCGCTGATTGATCTTGTTGACAACATTACGAACGCGCCCCATAACAATTTATGCGTGCAGCTTTGCCTCCTTTGGCAGTTTCGTTCCCGAAAGAATCTCATCCACCGCCGCTTCCTCCAAGGTTTCGTCTTTGAGCAGTGCCTCGGCCAATTTATCGAGGAACGGACGGTTGGCTTTGAGCACCAGCATTGCCCGTTGTTTAGCCTCGGTGATCAGCTGCGACACTTCCTGGTCGATCAACTTGGCAGTCTCATCCGAGTACGGCCGTTCGCGAGTCATCTTGTCAAACATTAGGCCGCCGTTGTCCTCGTGGAACACTTGGTCGCGTAGACCCTTACCCATCCCCTGCTCAATCACCATATCGCGAGCAATCTCGGTTGCCTTGCGCAGGTCCGAGCCAGCGCCAGTGGTGATGCCGTCATCGCCGTAAATGATCTGCTCGGCGATTCGACCACCCATGGCCCGCGCCAAGATATCCTTGAACTCGTAGACGTTGGTGTAGCTCTTATCCTCTGGCGGCAAGAACCAGGTGACGCCGCCGGTGCCGCCGCGCGGAATGATCGTCACCTTGTGAACTGGATCAGAGTCTGGCAAGACGTGACCAACAATGGCGTGACCCGCCTCGTGATACGCCGTCAGCTCCTTCTCGTGGTCGTTCATCACCTTGGCTTTGCGCTCTGGGCCGATCGCCACTCGCTCAAATGCCTCTGTCAATTCCTCGTTGGTAATTTTCTTCTTGTCACGGCGCGCCGCGATAATTGCTGCTTCATTAGCGATATTAGCGAGATCCGCCCCCGATGAGCCAGCCGTCTTGGCCGCCAATTTATCGAGATCGACCGTATCGTCAGTTGGCTTTTTCTTGAAATGAACTTTCAGAATCGCCTCGCGATCTTTGCGCTCCGGTAAGGTAATTGTCACTCGCCGATCAAACCGTCCCGGGCGCAGCAACGCTGGATCCAGCACATCCGCCCGGTTAGTGGCCGCCAGCACAATCACATTAGTGTCGCCATCAAAGCCATCCATTTCTACCAAAATCTGGTTTAAGGTCTGCTCGCGCTCATCGTGGCCGCCGCCCATACCCGAGCCGCGCTTGCGACCCACCGCGTCAATCTCGTCGATGAAAATGATACACGGCGCATTTTTCTTGGCCTTTGAGAAAAGGTCGCGCACCCGGCTAGCACCAACGCCAACAAACATCTCCACAAACTCTGAACCGGAAATTGAGAAGAACGGCACGCCTGCCTCGCCAGCCACTGCCCGCGCCAGCATGGTTTTACCAGTACCCGGATTACCGACTAGCAATACGCCCTTCGGAATCTTAGCGCCTAATTCCTTGTACTTCTTTGGATGCTTTAAGAAATCGACAACCTCTTGCAAATCCTGCTTGGCGTTATCATTGCCAGCAATATCCTCAAACACAATTTTCTCTTTATCCTCGCCATACAGCCGTGCCTTTGACTTACCAAAGCCCATCGCTTGATTATTCTGCCCCTGCGCCTGGCGCATCATGAACATGAAGAAGATCACGATGATCACCACCGGCACGATCATCACCGTCAGATTCCACAGCACCTCACCGGTTTGTGATGGCGGCAGAACGTTAATCTCAACCTTGGCGTCCTTGTTCAAGCCTTGCTCATAAATCGTACTGCCGGATTCCTTGACTGATTTCTCGGTCGGCTGTTTTTGACCTTTGGGGGTAATTTTCAGATCGTTGCCCTGGATGTCGATCTTAGCAATCTCCCCGGCATTTGCCCGGCGCACTACGTCAGTCAACGCCACATTCTTCAAATTGCTATTTGGTGACAGCGCCGCATACACTGCCAGCCCAAGAAAAATAATGATTGCCCAAAACAGTCCCAGCCGAGCAACCTGCCCGACCCCTTTCTTAGTATTCTTTGGCGTCTTTCCTGCCATACGTCACATAATCCTTTCTCTTTCGTCCTAGCGAGTCACTCGTTTTATTGTAACACTTTTTACGGACAATTTCACCCGCACGCTGGCAGCTGGCTGCCACACCGTTCCTGCTCGACCAGTTTTGATGGCGATCAGCAGTCGATCCAGCTGTGCTGAGAGTAGCGACGTGCCAGTCAGTCGCTGCACCTCTCGGTGCAGTAGCTCGCGCGCTGGCTCAATTGGGATATGCGCCCAAAAATAACGGTCGCCAAGACGTGACGATAACCGCAATGTCTCTTTGTCAATCTCTCGGCGTAGCCACTGCTGCTGACGCCATAACTGACCAAGCGCCGCCCGTTGCTGATCAGTCAACCTTGCCTGCAACTGTCGGCGCAGCTGATTACGCAGGTAAGCATTTGACTGATTCGTCGTATCCTCCACCCACTCCAGCCGGTGGCGCAGCGCATAATCATATATGTCTTGCTTTGTCCATTCCAATAGCGGCCGCTCAATCCGCTGATCACCCATAGCTGCCAAGCCCCGCCAGCGCGTACCACGCCGCAGATTGAGCGCTATCGTCTCGATCACGTCATCCTGGTGATGAGCCGTCGTCACCCGCCCACCCCAGCGTGCCGCCGCGTCAAAGAGAAATTGATACCGCCGCTGACGTGCCACATCTTCGCTGGCTGCCGACCCCAATTCCTCACGCCTGGTAACATATGGCACATTATACCGGCGCGCTAGCCCCGCCACGAACCGCGCATCAGCCGCCGATTCTGCCCGAATGCCATGATCAAAGTGAGCCACCACCACCTCGTCCTGCCCATGCCGCAATACGCTGTCGAGGAGTACCACGCTGTCCACCCCACCCGATACCGCAATCAGTCGCTTCATGAGGATATTATGACACACACTGCGGGGTTACGTGATACAATACTCACTATGCACGAGACAACCATCCTCTGCTTTGGTGATTCCAACACCTTTGGGCAGCGGCCCGATACGAACGCGCGATATGACGAGTCAGTGCGCTGGCCGCGGCGACTGGGGGCGCTGCTAGCGGACGAGGCACGCCAATATTATGTCATCGAGGAGGGGCTAGGCGGTCGGCGGACTGACCTTGATCATCCCAACCCAGCCAAGCCGTCAAGAAATGGCTGGACGTATTTTCCGCCGTGCCTGGCCAGTCATCAGCCCGACATCGCCATCATCATGCTGGGAACAAATGATGCTCAGCTCTACCACCAGCGACCAGTTGAGGCGATCGTGACGGCACTGGCGCGCTACGTCACGTATTGTCACGAATCAGACGTCACGCCGCTGCTGGTTGCGCCGCTCATTCCAGACCCTGCTGGGCTGTTCAACGAGGCAATCGTACCGCGATCGGCGTGGCACTTTGATGATACAGCCGTGGCGACACTAACTGCACTGCCTGAAAAAATCCGAACTTATGCCGCCAAGCATGGTGTTGCGTTTTTCGACGCCAACACATATGCCGAGGCCGGTGTAGACGGGTTGCACTGGACAGCAGCAGGTCACGAGCGATTTGCCCGAGCAATCGCCCAGATGATACACGAAATAGCATAGAATACTCAAACGTCAGTTAGTTTGATGTCTTCGATTTCGCTGGGCCCCAACCAATAAACTCGATCACCAACCTCAAAAACAGGTGTCGCCGCAATCTCCAGTGCTGAGGAAATTTGTTTCTCTGTTAACCCCTTAAAGGCTGGGTTTTTGAAAAAATCAGCTTTTTCCATACCGGCATCACTGGCACGACGTAGAATATACTCTGCCACTTTGCTAATAATTTTAGCCTCTTCCGGCGAAACTCTAACCTCTCGTAGAGCATCCCATTCCTCACGTCCCTGAGGCGGTAATTCCTTCCTTGGTGTAGTTAGTGGTATCTCGCTCATAGCTATCTGTATCCTCCTCAATATTATTTTCACAAGTATATCATCCTATCGTCAACTCTTGCAACAAGGAGGGTAATATGTTCCTCATACACTACATTAAAATACCGCGGCCCATACAGACCGCGGATAAAAAACAGTTCTGGTAGCACCGGGTGGACCCGAACCACCGACCTCAGGCTTATGAGTCCTGCGCTCTAACCAGCTGAGCTACGGTGCCACACGTCACCAATTGTACCAAACGAGGCAGAAAATCTCAACCGCCTTTGGAGCGAGCAGCTTGGCCACGGCTAACGCGCTGCTGACTAGCATAGATAATCAGGCGCTACGCAGCGGGGTTACACCGTTAATTCCACGCCCGCTTCATCCAGCAGCTCCAGCCGCCGCACTACCAATGAACGCAGCTCCTCGCAGGTCCGCCGGCGCTGCCATGTCCGCAGCCGATCGTTATTGACCGCAGCTAAAAATTGCCCAAGCTCGTGCTCAGCGATATCCATATTGTTACCTTTCTGTGTTTGTTAAACCGTGGTTTTACTATAGCACAGATTTGACATAAGTGCAATAGTATGACAGCTCACACAATCACTCGCTCGACATCACCTATCGTATTCCCTCGGCAAACCGCTTGTGATAAACTGGAGGGAGAGGATTTTACACAAACATGACCCCGGCTATCATTTCATCACTCGCCATCATCGCCTTCTCGGCCCTGATCCACGCTAGTTTTCAGCTCAGCGTCAGCGTCTTGACCTTGCTCAGTGGCCATTCCCTCGGCAAGCAAACCGCCCGCCGGAAAGTGTTGCGACTGATGAATGGGTTTGTGTGTGGAGTGTTCGTATTGACCGTGCTCTTGGTATCAGCGATCGTCTACTATCTGTCGCTGGTCATTCATCACGCTGCTCAGGTCGAGCAACTCATCGCGGCCATCATCTGCGGACTGATGATTGGGCTGGGCGTGGCGACTTGGGCGGTGTACTACCGGCGGGGTGAGGGCACAGCCTTGTGGCTACCGCGGAGCTTCGCGACCTATCTATCAAAGCGCTCAAAAGCGACGCGTCACAGCGCCGAGGCCTTTAGCCTCGGGATGGCGAGCGTAGTGGCCGAATTACTGTTCATCATCGGGCCGATGGCGGCGGCGGGCCTCGCGACCGTCCTATTACCATCAACCGAGTGGCGCCTTATCGCCATCGCCCTTTACGTCGTCATATCACTGCTATCACTGGTCGTCGTATTAATGCTGGTCGGTAGCGGCCATTCCCTCGCCCACCTACAACAGTGGCGGATGGCGCATAAACGTTTCTTACAATTTGCAGCTGGCGGCAGCTTGATCATCCTGGGCGGCTTTTTGTTCGTTGATCGAGTGCTCGGCATCGTCAGCTACGGGGGTTTTTGATGCCAAGCGAGCACCCAAACCGACCAGCTATCGATGTCGTCAAGCGCGGCAAGCGACCGAGCGAAGAGTTTGACCCGACAAAACTCCACCACTCTATCATGGCGACCTGCCTGAGTATTCGCACGCCCGAAGGCCAGGCTGATGACATCGCCAAGTCAGTCACCCTCGGCGTGATGAGTTGGTGCGAGACCCGGCCAGAAATTACCACAAACGACATCCGACACCGCGCGGCGCAGTTACTACAGAAACTACACACCGACGCAGCATTTGTTTATCAACACCATAAGACGATCATGTAGGGGGCACATGGCACAAAAACCAACTTTTGATTATGATGTAATTGCTATCGGCAGCGGCGCTGGCGGCTCACCGGCCGCAACCGTCTTGGCGCGCGCTGGCAAGAAAGTCGCCATCATCGAGCGCGGTACCTTTGGCGGCGAATCCCCAAACTGGGGCGACATTCCGACGGGCGCCCTACTCTACACTGCCGACGTCTACCACGAGGCCAAAACAGCGGCCAAGTTCGGCCTGCGCACCAGCACGGTCGGCTATAATTATCCGTCGCTACTCGCCTGGAAGGACACCGCCATCAAGCGCACCGGCACCGGTGGCAACCGCAGTTACTACGAGAAACAAGGCATCAGCGTCTTTACCGGCAGTGCCCACTTTCTCAGTCCCAACGAGATCACCGTCAATCGCCGCCACTTATCAGCGCGCAAATTCCTGATCGCCAGCGGCTCAACCTGGCGCGATGATCACATCCCGGGCCTCGACGAAGTGGCTCATCACACGCCGCAAACCATCCTCTCGCTCAAACGCCCGCCCAAAACGCTGTTCGTGGTCGGCTCTGGCACAACGGCGATGGAGCTCGCATATTTGTTCTCGACCTTTGGCAGCAAGGTGTATGTCGCCGAAACCGCTGGGCGCATCTTGCCCGAGTTTGATCAAGAAGTTGGCAAGCTGATCGCCGCTGACGCCAAGGCACAGCGCGGCATGAACATCCTCACCCAGACAAAGCTGGTCGCCGTCCAGAAAGACGGCATCGCAAAGCGCGTCACCTACGCTCGTGGCGGCCAGCAGCATTCAGTGCGTGTTGACGAGATCCTCATCGCCGACGACCGCTTGCCGACAACTGACATTGGCCTAGAAAATGCGGGCGTGGCATATACCGAACATGGCATTCAAGTCAGCGAAGCGATGCAGACTTCGGCGCGGCACATCTTTGCGGCCGGCAGCGTCGTTGACCTTCAGGCACAGACACACACCATCCTCAGCCACAGCCGCACCGCTGCACACAACCTGCTACACCGTAATTTCATTGCGCTTGACGATACGCCACGCTTGACGATCGCCTTCACCGACCCGCAGATCGCCCGGACGGGACTGGACGAGGACGACTGCCTGCGCCGCGATTTGAAAGTAAGTATTGCCCTTGCGCCACTGACCTTGACCGCTCGCAGCAACATCACCGACCGACGCAGTGGGTTCGTCAAATTGATCAGCGACAAAAAAGGCGTCCTGCTCGGCGCCACCATCGTTGCACCGGGCGCTAGCGACTTGATGACCGGCCTCAGCCTCGCCATCCGCCACGGCCTGACCGCCAAACAACTGATGAGCACACCAAACTGCTTCGTTGCCTGGTCAGAGGCCGTGCGCATTGCGGCGGGGAAATTGGCAGCTGATTAGGCGCTCCCGAGATTTTACGTTTCCATGAAACTTCTGATGGCTACCGCTCGCCATCATTACGACGTGCCTCAAGCGCATCATGGAGACCGCTAAGTATCCAGTGCATTCTGGCAACCATAAATTCGCCGTCTTTACCGCGCATGCCATCTCGCAGTTTCTTTTCGGGAGTATCTTGTGACCAAAACCTTGTTTCTGGCGGAATTGCTAACGGTTGTTTCAGGTCTAGCAGCGAGTCATCCCGCATATCGGGCGGGGTGTGCTGTTCGACCGCCTCTCTTGCTAGTTCCTCAAGCTCCTTTGCACACGTGCACCACTGACCGCCCCCCCCTACATACTGCATCTCGTGTGTTTTCTTTTGAGCCCATCTCTCTATTCGTCTTATCCTCCGACTGGTGGTCTACTGGCAACTTATCGGTAGGTTGAGACGCTGGATTAAAGTGCTCTGTCATAATGCCCCAATATAACACGGCCAGATCAAAAAGGCTAGACGTAGGCTACCGCAGCCAATTTACACCACGACTTCACATGTATCAAAAACAAAAACGACCTCAACTCATGAGGCCGAAGAATCAACGAAACATGGTTGCGGGGGTAGGATTTGAACCTACGACCTTTTGGTTATGAGCCAAACGAGCTACCAGGCTGCTCTACCCCGCGGCACATTGTCCATCTTAGCAAACACGAATTATTTTTGCAAGTTCTGACTCGTCCGCCGCGCACCAAAGAGGAAATTGATCCACTGCTGGAAGTTACTGGTCGGTTGTTTTTGCGGCGCATTGTGGGCGGTCGGTTGCTGCTTGGCCGCGTCGGTTGACGGCACGATCAGCAGCTTTTCGCCGGGCGAGCCACGGCCCAGGCGCTGGCGCACCGCGAGATCGAGGTACTCGTCGCTTTCATAATATTTTGACTCATATGCCAACAGCTCGGTGCGCAATTTCTCGACCGTCAGCTGGTACTTTTTTTGATCGACCATCTGTTGCAGTTCATAATTGCGCTGCATCGATTCAATCGACCCCCACGCCCAACTCAGCGCGATCAGCGCCGCCGCCGCAACCACAACATTATTCAGCGTCAAATAATCGTGACGCACGTGGTACCAAAATCGTTTGAGTTTCAGCGTGTTCATGTTGGTTTTACCAGAAGGTACGGCTATATTATGAGGGGTTGGGTGGGGTTAGTCAAGATGGGTGAGTGTTCGTTCACTAGGCTGCTACGGATTCTCGCAGTTGCACCAAACCTGTAGCGCGATTGATGTCAAGCTCCTCCGGAGGATCATCGTTCAACGCTTGGACGGCTTCATCTTCGGAGAAACCAACTTCTGGACCAATGAGATAGTCGAGCAACCCAAGGAGTCGCATGCTCCCTCCCTGCTCCTGTAGGACAGAGACCACCCTTTCCTGTCTGCGTCTGTGTGGACACTCTTCTGATTCCAAGTCATTTTCTATACAGCGCCCTGTCTGATTGGCAGTCGTATCTTCCTCTGCTTTTAGAGCTTCCTTCCCGAGCCGTCTCTTGCGCGGATATGGCCCACACCACCTGCATACTGCTATCTCCACCTTTCCGTCTGCCGGCGCCACCTGCTGTTCTTGTACTGATGACTGATCTGGATATAAATGCTCCGTCATAATACTTGATTATAGCATGGATGGTTAAAAATGAGGAGAGACCAGCTCGTAGCAACCTAGCGAAATTACCAGTCCATTCCGACCGCCCGCAGTAAACTCAGTGCACCAGTTCCATAAAATCGGAAGAGTTCATATATTCAAAATCATGTGCCAGGTGGTCACTCAGGAGATTGTTAACATTCAAGGGGCGCGGCACCGCAGCGCCGAGATATATGGCGGCAATGAGCGCCGTCGATAAGCTGTGGCGAAGATTGAGTACGGCAAGCTTTTCAAAAATATCCGCTTGATGTGTTTCGAGGTAGGTTTTGTGTAGCTTGGTCATCGAGCCTTTCGCGAGTTCTGGCTGCGTCACGTCAAGCCCCAGATCCTCGGCCACATCGACGAGGCGCCGGCTGGCTATCGGCGTCAGACAATCGACGTCGTACCTCGTGTCAATTACCGCCTGATTTTGCCGCCGCTCTCTCCACTGGTTGTACAGCCAATCCACCTGCTCTGTTGCAATTGGCGACGATCGTTTCAGTACTGATAAATCGGCGCAGAGTTGGTGGCCCGCAAAGGTCACGTTGGACAATGTCTGCGAGGAAGCGATATCTGACTCGATCATTTCCAGAAGCCGCGGCACCTCGTCCTCTGATTCCAGATAGACTGACTTGAATCCAAATTCGAGCAGGCTTTGATCCTCCGGTGAATCAAAATGCGCAAGGTCAATGATGGCCCATGAGTAGCAAAACGGTTTTGATGCTCCCCGAACCCGGAAATTCTTTGTCCACTCAACATCGAGCGCAGCCACGAGACTTCGTTCCCGACCAAACGGGCGCTCTGGCTCACCAAACGGGCGTTCTGTCCACTGCAAGTTTGTTCTCAGGTGCATCGTCGTGTTTGTCAAATAAACCCTGACTTTTCTTTTTCTTAATCATTTTCTATCAATTACTCAGGAATAGACAGTGTGCCACTGCTATCAATATTTAACTCTCCAGCTTCAATAGCATCACAAAGAATACGCGTGGCGCTTTCTTCAGTAGCTCCACGTTCTACGAGCGCCCACAGAGCATCGCTGAAATCAACATCACCAGCACTAATATGATCTGTCACTGGAAGCTTCAAATCCTCCATATTACCTCCATTTACTTGGGTGATTTCGTGGTGGGGGTGGCTGGGATCGAACCAGCGACCAACAGGTTATGAGCCCGCTGCTCTAACCGCTGAGCTACACCCCCATGAGCGATATTATACCGTAAAAGCAGCCGGGTGAGAAGTGCCGTCAATTTACCCCACTACCGATCGTCAAGCTGCTCATGTACTCCTGAGCGCAGCGCGCGCCATCGCAGCTCCACGCCTACTAATTTCTCCCCATTTATCATCCGACGGCTCTTGCTCTGATGCATAGGCCAACATAGCATCCCCAGTACGTGTATCAAACGCTGCAAGATCACTGCGCCGACGAGGTCGCGGCTTCTCATCCGCAGAGATATTTTGACCAGACAATGGCTGACTATTCGCATGGACATCCTGACAAGACGGCGGTTCAAACCCAAGTGCCCATCGCGCTCCATAATATGAACAGCCCATTTCATCGACAAGCTTATCAACCTTCTCCCACTCCTCCGCGGTCAATTCACGGCCCCGCTCACCAGTCTGCGATAGTTCACTCATAACTAGTAAATATCACATTTTGCCCATAAAAGCAATACTATCTCAACTCCACAGCCCCTCACCACAAAAAGACTCCCGCATGAGCGAGAGTCTTTGAGGCACCTGTTTGTTTGATACCATTGTACCGGCAACCAGGTGTATAATGCAAGTGCTTATTTCTTCTTTTTAATCGTCAAAAAGCCGTTGCGTGGGTTTTCGGTAACGATCCGATCATCTGGCAAGTCGCATGGCTCGCCCTTGGTGTTCTTTTCAACCTTGGCGAAAAAATAAATCGTCTGCGTTTTGCCACCGCGCAGCGTGACTTCCGTTTTATGCAAGTAGTATGTAATGCCTTTTGAGTTTGTGTGCTTATAAGCCATTCGTATACCTCCTGTTAGTACTATACTATTCTAGATTAGCGCCTCTGTTAACCCCTGTCAAGCCTAGAGCGGTTTTTGACGATACCGAAGCAGCAATTTCAACACCGCCAAAGCCACCAGCCGAGCAATGATAATCAGCATAATTACCCCTGTTACCACCAATGACCAGCCAGCCAAGTCCGATGACCAGAGTGGCGGCACAAATGTCTGATAATACGGCGCGGTGGATGGCGGCGTAAATTTGAGGTCAAGTGACGAGGCGGCCGGGTACTTCGCCCATTCATCATTGATGCAGCTGACGTAGCGCGGGTCGGCCGTAGCATAAAATCGCCCCCAACCACCAGCCTGTGCTCGAGCGTCGCAGACTTGGCGGACTTTGGCGACCGTGTCGTTGCTGGAACGAGAGGCTGACTTTGACTCAAATTCTTTCCAGGCCGCCTCGTAGGCCCGCTTGTACGAGTGCTCCAGCGCGATGCGTCCCGGATCGGCGTTCATGTGCGCGACCACATAGCGCTGCAAGTCATACACCCGCCGCTCCAGCGCGCCCTCGTCGCCCTCCTTGTCAGCATTGATGACGGCGTCACGGCGCTCGATCATGCCGATATTATTTAGCCTGAGGAATGTCGCACTGATAAACGACGCCATCACTAGCAAAATGACTAGCTGCCATGTCTTGATTTCTTCTAGCCGCCGAATCGCCCGACGCGCGCCTCGCTTATCTGCCATTCCCCACCTTTCTCAAATCCATTATACCAAAGATACTGGGTGAATGCGACACGGGGCTAGCGTCAGTGGTATAATGACGCTATGAGGATTTATTTTTCGGGAATTGGTGGCGTGGCGATTGGGCCACTAGCAGAAATGGCCATCGGCGCTGGACACGAGGTCTGCGGCTCTGACCGAGCGGCCGGCTTGATGACGGAAGTGCTCAGACAGGATGGAATTACCGTGTCGTTTGACCAGTCAGGCGAGTTTTTGCGCAGCGAGCATCAGCGAGAGCCCTTTGACTGGTTCGTCTATACAGCGGCCCTGCCGGCGGATCATCCAGAGTTGGTACTAGCGCGACAGCTCGGGATTCGCATCAGCAAGCGTGACGAGCTACTCGCTCAGATTATCGCCGACAAGCAGCTCAAGCTCATCGCCGTCACCGGTACGCACGGCAAGACGACGACGACTGGCATGCTGGTGTGGACGTTGCAGCAGCTCGGCGTGCCGGTGAGCTACCTGGTTGGCTCGACGCTTAGTTTTGGCCCGAGCGGTCGGTTTGATCCGGCCAGTCAGTTTTTGGTGTATGAATGCGACGAATTTGACCGCAATTTCCTCCACTTTTCGCCGTGGCTAAGCCTCATTACCGCAGTCGATTATGACCATCCCGACACCTTTCCGACGCCAGATGATTACCGAGCGGCGTTTCGGCAATTTGGCGAGCAGTCGGCGCAGGTGGTCGCTTGGCGAGAGGACGCTGATGTGTTTACTCCGGCTAATGTGACGGTGCTTGAACAGACTGATCCCCAGATAACGCTGACTGGCGAACACAACCGGCGTAACGGCACGCTGGCAGCACGGGCGGCGATGCTGGTGCGAGAGGCGGCTGCCCTTGAGATTGAGACTGAGACGATTATCACGGCGCTCAACACCTTTCCGGGCACAGGCCGGCGCTTCGAGAAACTGGCCGACAATCTCTATACCGACTACGGTCATCACCCATCGGAGATTGCCGCTACGCTGCAGCTGGCTCATGAGCTAAATGACCGCGTGGTGCTCGTCTACCAGCCACACCAAAATATTCGCCAGCACGAGGTTCGTGAGCGCTACACTGATGAGATTTTTACCCATGCCAGCGAGATATATTGGCTGCCGACGTACTTGACCCGCGAAGACCCGAATCTGCCGATGCTGACGCCGGAGGAATTGACGCGCCAATTGACGACGGACAAGGTGCATATCGCGCAGCTGGACGAGACGTTGTGGCACACGATTGAGCAGCAACGAGCGCGCGGCGCGCTGGTACTCGGTATGGGTGCCGGGACAATCGACGGGTGGCTGCGCGAGCAGTTGGGCCGCAGCGCTTGATCACAAGTAGCCGGCCTATTCGTCAGACTCGCCACCAAGCGCCACCCGGATATCGTCATATGAAAATCCTTGACGGGCTAGATACGCCATAAATTTTTGCTGATCGCCAGCATATTTATAGCGTTTTTTAGCGATAATTTTTTGCAGTTCCTCGTCGTCGGAGCGGATATTTTCGCTAACCAACTGTTCTATCGTCTCGCGGTCAATTCCCTTTTGCGCCAATTCTAATTTTAGCCGCCTGACACTGGTGCCTTTCTGTAAAAAACGATGTTCCAGCCAAAAGCGGGCAAACTTCTCATCGTCGAGGTACTTTTTCTCGATCAGCCGCGCGAGCACCCGCTCGGTAATTTCTGGCTTCACACCCGGACGCTCAATAATTTCACCGGTCTTCGGCGAGCGCTTTTTGGTCGGCCTGGTTTTACGCCACAGATAATCGCGCAGTTCTTTAACCGAGCGCGGCCGCGCCAAGCAATACTCCATGGCGCAGGCATACAGCTTACCAAACTGGCTCTCGTCCTCTAGCGCTGTCAGTTCTTCGTCGGTATATTCGCGCCCAACCTTAATCCCCAACTCACCCACCTGAAAGACATCGAGGCTAAAGCGGTATTTGCCGTCAACACTCACGTTAACGCGGTTGTTATCGCGAGTTTGGAGGGAAATGTTAGTGATTTTCATGAAGCAACCTATCACTCCTCCCGGTATCCTCAAGGTAATCAATGATCTGCGGTAACTCTTTTAGTCCCGACTCTGATCCAAGATGATGACCATTGTGGACAGTTACGAATTCTGCACCAAGCCGCTCAGCAAACGCCCTAGCGTCACCATATGAGCAATATGGATCGTTGTCACTATGAATAAATAGCAGACGCCCTGCGCCACGGCGAATCTTCTCAATATCAAAACCAGCATCAGGCCATAAGCTATCAAATTGACCTAGTTCATACTGATTCGTACCGATCGTCAATCGTTCATTCAAGAATGTGCCGACGAGAATTGCCATCTCGACTACAGGGATATCGTCTGACTGCAATAGATTCAAAACTGTCGTCGCACCAGAAGAATGTCCAACCAAAAGATTATCTGTAAAATCCCAGCCCTGACTCAATAGAAAGTGATGATATTCCTCCCTATTGGGCGTGTGGCAATTTGGTAGTTGCGGTTCAAAAACTTTGTAGTTATGCGCTTTTAACCAATCGTGCAACCAACCAAACCAATGCTCTCCTGGTGTACCATCTGTCCCATGAAGTAAGACCGCCTTTCTCATATAAGTATCTTTCGGACTGCCCGCTTATACACCTCTGGCAGATTGTCGAGTTGAAGCGCCGCACTAATAGTAAACTTTTGAAACTCAGCCCTACCAGCCTCACCGTTAAGCTCAGGTCCACCAACCTTTCGGCCCACATCACCAGCAAAGATAACGATCCCGATATGTGTTGTCGTTCCAAAATTATTTTTCCAAATATACACATCGACAAGACGTGGTGATACTAGCTCAACACCCAGCTCCTCAGCAATTTCACGAACGATCGTCTGTTCTGGTTGCTCACCCTCATCAAGCCGACCACCGGGCAACTCCCAATCATCGCGCTCATTTTTTCGTAGCCATATACTGTCACCATCACGAACAATTGCTTTACATGACAGCGTAACTGCTAAATTCCCCCATTCATCACGCAGCGTTACTCGCTGACCAGCCATTGGCTACCCCTCTGCTTCTTTTACTTTCTCGCGAACCTTCTGGTCAATTTCTGCCAGAACCTCAGGATTTTCTTTCAAATATAGCTTGGTTTTATCACGGCCTTGACCAATGGTCTCGCCGTTATATTTGTAAAAGGCGCCAGATTTTTCAACAATACCGTGCGTGGCAGCCAAATCCAGAATATCACCAGTTTTAGAAATGCCTTCATTATACATAATGTCAAACTCAGCGATGCGGAATGGCGGCGCAATCTTATTTTTCACTACCTTGATCTTGGTGCGGTTACCAAGGATATCATCGCCAACCTTGATCTGCCCAATCCGGCGGATATCCACGCGCTGCGAGGCGTAAAACTTCAGCGCGTTACCACCCGTCGTGGTCTCCGGATTGCCAAACATAACACCAATCTTCATGCGAATCTGGTTGATGAAAATTACTGTCGCTTTCGATTTGTTGATGATGCCGGTCAATTTACGCAGCGCCTGGCTCATCAGCCGCGCCTGCAGACCCATGTGCGAATCACCCATGTCGCCATCAATTTCCGCTTGCGGGGTCAGTGCTGCCACCGAGTCCACCACGATGAGGTCCACTGCGTTTGAACGCACCAAGGTTTCGGTAATTTCTAGTGCCTGCTCGCCGTTGTCTGGCTGCGACACCAGCAGATTTTCCGTATCTACGCCCAACCGCTTGGCGTAAGCCGGGTCAAGTGCATGCTCAGCGTCGATGAACGCTGCCGTGCCGCCCTGCTTTTGAATTTCAGCAATGGCATGTAGCGTCAACGTTGTCTTACCTGAACTTTCTGGGCCATAAATCTCAATGATGCGGCCTTTTGGATAGCCGCCGCCCAGCGCCAAATCGAGGCTCAGCGAGCCTGACGGAATCACTTCAACATCGACTTTGTGCGCCTCGCCTAGTTTCATGATTGAGCCATCACCAAACTGTTTGGTGATTTGATCCATGGCCAGGCCCAGCGCTTTTAATTTCCCGTCATCAACCTTCTTCTCTGGCGCCTGAGCTGTGCCAGTTGCGGCGTCTGTTTGATGTTTATTATCGGTTTTCGCTGTGCTAGCCATACCTCTCCCTCCGTTATCTTATGCTGTATAGTATACCATAAATCAAGCGCCTACCGCGAGCGGTGAAACTTTGCTATAATGGACAATATGAAACGACAAGCAGGCTTTACGGTGATCGAGGTGCTGGTGGCGATTATATTTCTCGGCGTGGCCACGGCGGTGGCGTTCACCCAGCTGGTGACGATCCAACGCGAGCACCAAAACGACCGGAAAAAAACCGCTATTAACGCCATGCATTATAGCCTCGAAGAAGCCTATTACAAGCAGCACGGCTCTTATCCGGAAAAGATTACCGACGAGACGCTACCGACCATGGACAAGGAACTACTCAAAGATCCGAGTGGTAAAAAGCTTGGCGACAATGGCAGCGCCTATCGCTACGAGCCGACTAATTGCCACAGCGGTAAATGTAAATCATATTCGCTCAGGGCCATACTTGATGGTGAGGCAGATTTCGTCAAAGACAGCCGCCATAAATAGCTAAATCATAACCAAACTAATCGTAACAGACTGGCCGGCCGTTTTTGAAGGCTTCAATGGCGTTGTTGAGGATGGCCACTTGGTGCTTGGGATTGGCCACGTAATGAAAAATGTAGGTCGTCTCCTCACCCTCAGTACTGAGCCGAATTGTGCCGTAGTTAAAGATCGTCTGGGCGATGCCGGCCTGGAAAAAGCTGGCGTCCTCGATGCTACCGAGGCTCACTGTCTGCTCGTGCCGAACGAAGAGGCTCTGTTGGATTTCCTGGATGACGCTTTCATTAGTCATGAAAAAGTGATTCTGTAGATACACCCACAGGGTGATCGCGCCGCCCAGCACCACCAAGGCAACGAGCAGCAGCGCAATACCCAGCACCGCCCCCGGATTCACCGCCGGAAACAGCGGAATATTAGCGGTCAGCGACGAGAACGAGGCCGCAAATACCAGCAGCACGACGACCAACAGGAGAGTGATAGCCGTAGGAATGACCATGCCGATCGGGTGACGCTTGATGTCAAGAATGACGTACTCGCCTTCGCTGAGATTGAGCTGCGGATAATCACGAACGGACTGGTCGTGACGCGCCTTGATCTCCGGACTGACTGCGGGAACGGTCGGCTCAATCGGCCGCGCAGCATGAATAACGTTCGGCTCATTTGCGTACTGGGCACGGATCTGCGGATTGAAATTCTGCCCTTCAATCATCTCTGGCTGGATGGTGACGTGCGAGGTTGGCTGTGGCTCAATCGGCGGCGCGGTCGTCGCCGGTGGCGGTGTCGCGGCGGCCGGCGGATGGTGATACAGCGGCCGACCGTCAGAATCATAAGCAACCGGCTGGGTATAGTCAGGCTCAGGGTTAGTCTGGTTCGGATTCATTAGTTCTAGTATAGCATATCGGCCGAGAACTATGCGACGTCACGGGCATGTTTTGTCCGATTGTTATGGCGTGGATTACGCTGCGCCACCCGCCGCAGATCCTCGTGCGCATCAAACTCGTCGATGATCTTATGCCCCAGTATCCGCTCAATCACGTCCTCCAGGCTGACGATACCAACCGTCTCGCGAAACTCATTCACCACGATGAACAAGTGATGCCGCACTCGCAAAAACGCCGCCAGCGCGTGTTGCAGTGTCTGATCCTCGCGGATGTAATACACCTTTTTCTCCATGACGGTTCGTGCCCGCTTGCTCGTTGACGAACGGTTAATTGTCAGTAGATCCTGAATGTATAGCATCCCTACCACATGATCAATATCGCCCTTCGTCACCGGAAAGCGGCTATGCCCGGTCTTGTGCAGCGCGTCCAGCACCAGCGGCCCCAATACCTCGTCCTGATCCACCGTATCAATCACGCTACGCGGCGTCATCACTTCCTTGACCGGCACCGCATCAAACGATAGCACGCCGATGACCATCTTTTTCTCATCCCGACTGAGCGCCTCGCCTGCCTGCTCGACCATGGCGACGAGCTCTTCTTTTGATTCAATGTCATAGCCGTCATTGGGCATCGGTGCCACCGAGCGAATCATTGCAAACAACGTCGGATGCTTCTCGATCAGCGCCAAAATTCGCCCCTCATACCGCTCGTAAAGCCGCTGGGAATATTGTTGCCATAGTGAAATCCGCGCCAGTGCTCCCGCCTCCAATGCGATGGCTAGCGAAATGATAATACCCAGTAGCCAATGAAACAACTCCACGCCAATGACACTGAGCGTCACCAGCAGCACCGCTGCGATCACCCGCTGCAGCGAAAAAATATCCCGCATCAACGCATGTCGCTTCAACAAATGCTGCGCATCCTGATCACCACGACGCGCTCGCCGCTGCAGCTCAAACTTACTGTGTGACGAGGCCTGCGGATGAACGCCCATGACTATTACGAGCAATATCAGCACTATCACATACAGCATTCCTAGCAAAATATCGCTCATGCTGTTCATTGTATACTTTTTATGCTATAATAGCCAGAGTTAATTTGGAGGAAATATGAACGGAAAAACCTGGGCTATCTTTGCAATCGTTGTCGCGGCTGTCGTCGGCGGTATGATTTATCTGTCAACACAGAATCGCTTGAATGTTAGTGATATCTCGCGCGATGCAGCCCTGCGCGTTATGCCAGCCGAAGTACGTACTGGCGACATCGGCGAGCACACTATCGGCAACACCAATGGTAAAGTCTTGATGATCGAATACGGCGACTACCAGTGCCCGGGCTGCCGCACCGCTGCACCAGAAGCCAAGCGCGTGGCCGAGAAATACAAGGATCACGTCGCGCTGGTCTTTCGTAATTATCCGATCCCGTCGCTCCATCCAAACGCCCGAGCGGCAGCGGCGGTCGCCGAGGCGGCTGGGCTGCAGGGTAAGTTCTGGGAAATGCACGACCTACTTTACACCAACCAAGGCGCATGGAGTAATGCCCGCGCCAAAGAACGCACCGACATCTTCAGTAGCTACGCCAAGCAGCTGGGCCTGAATGTTGATAAGTTCAATGCTGACCTAGCCGGCAGCGCCGTCACGAAGAAAATTGACTTTGATGTGGCAGTCGGGCGACAGCTACAAATTGACGGTACACCGACCTTTTTTGTCAACAGCAATAAGCTTAACCTAACCGACTCCAGCTCTATCGAAAACGCCGTCAAAGACGCCCTGAAAAAAGCCGGCGTCGCAGTTGATAAAGCAAAAAGCTAACCTCAAGCCAAAACCACTGACCGAAACAAACCCAATGCAAAAATCACCCCGGTGCCTGTGGGGTGATTTTTATGCCGTCCCTTTGTAGGACAGGCGCACTTATTGTGCTATGTATGTTTGCCATTTGGCAGGCACCACATCCACTGCGACCTTTTTGCGCCGACTGGTCGACACAACATTGATTGCTATTGGCATGTGTTTCGTACTCCTTTGTACTAGTGCAGCCTCACGCGCTTCGACCTTTATTGCCCACTTTATTTATAAGCAGCGATATGCTTCGGCGCGAGACACATCAGCCATGATAGCAAAGACTGATACGAACGTCAAGCAGAAGCTACCTCTGATCTGACCCCTGATATCAGCCTCAAAACAGGCGCAACCGCTTGGCGAAGATGTACACAATGCCGATGAGCAGCACCGTAAACCCGGTAATCACCGGATAGGCCCACGCCTCACCTTGAAACGGCAAGGTAATATTCATGCCGTACATACCGTAAAACACATTCGGGATGGCCAGGAGAATAGTGATGGCGGTCAAGACTTTCATCCGCTGGTTGAGGACATTGTTGGCGATGGTTGAATAAGCGTTCTGGATGCTGGTGATGGTCTGGCTGTTGGCGGCGACCATGACGAGTAATTGCTTGACGTGCAGCACCAGATCACCCAGCGCCTCGAGGTCGCGCACCGTGAACAGGCCGCGGCGATTGAGCGCTAATTGGCCGAGCACGCTCGCTAGCCCCTCGAGACTCGAATGAAACTCGTTGAGGCTATCTTCAATGGCTACAAACTCGATAAAGTCAGCATTTTTTACCTCGTGGCGCGACAGCCGGTGTCTGGCGGCAGCGATATTATCAGCAAGGTCATGGATCTGCTGCTCATACGCAGCCACCACACAAGCGATGGTCGCTGCGAGGAGGGCGCCGGGCTTGTCGGTCGTAGTTGTGAGGAACGGCTCGGCGGCCTGCGGTGAGAAATTATTGGCAGGATTAATCGTTACAAACTGGGTTTTTGATACCGCAGCCAGTAGCGGCGCAGTCTTGACCATATCATCCCGAACCAACGGTAGCCGCACAAAGACGTACTCGATGCCGCCGCTATATTCCATTCGCGGCAGCTCGCGCACATCAGCCGCGTCACGGACGATATTTTCATCGAGGCCGAACTGCTCGGCGAGTTCGCTTGGGCGCAGCGTGCCGCCAACATGCGCCCACACGCCACGATGAAACTGATGCGTTCGCCCTAACGAATCACTCGCACATCGCCGCTCAAAGTAGCCCACCGTCATGCAAAAATTATACCCCAGAAAACACCTCTCTGGCAATTAGCCGCGCAGTCGCTTTTCCCTGACCGGCATTACCGCAATCATCGCAACAACCATCAGCCCCGAACTGATCAAGAATACCTGATGCAGCCCATCGGTAAACGCATGGAGGATGACATTGGTAAATTCGTCCTGCTGCTGGCCGAATTGCTGTTTTGCCTGGGCCCGGGCCGGTGCCGGTAGTCGCTCAAACCCTTGAGCTGCAGCCCGAGCGATCGTCTCTTTTTGAGCATTCAGCCGCAGCAGTACGTCAGCGTTCAGCTCACCGGACAGCATCTGCTGGGCAGCCGGTGAGCGCTGTAAACTCTGAATATATGACAGCTGATGCGGATCGCCAACATGTGCTAGGATGCCGGCGGTCAGTACGCCCGATAACACTGCCGCACCAATCGTCGAGCCCAGCCCACGAAATAGCTGCACGCTGGAGGTCGCCGCACCGAGGTCTTTTTGCGTAAACTCATTCTGCACCGCCAAGGTCAAGATCGGCATCGCCGCGCCGAATCCAAGCCCAACAAATACCGCCACGATAGCTTCGTGCCAATATGGCGATTCTGGCTGTAGAATTGTTAGCACGGCGACACCGACCGCCGTTAGCCCAAAACCGGCCACTATCCAGCGTTTATATGCACCGGTTTTAGCAACCAGCCGACCGATAGTTATCGAGCTTGTTATACTGCCTGCTACCATCGGTAGCAGCATCAGCCCAGCCTGCGAGGCAGTGGCGCCAAACACCTGCTGATTGAACTGTGTTAGATACAAAATTGCCCCCATAAAGGCCGCGCCAAACAAGCTAGCCGCCACCATGATCAAACGATATGTCCGATTGGCAAAGAACCGTAGTGGCAGAATCGGCTGTTTGGCTCGCCGCTCAATCACAATAAAGCCCAGCGCCGCCAGTACTGATATCGTCAGCAGCACGCCCTGAATCAGCACTAGGCTGACACCGCGCTCGATTAGTTCCTTAAAGATCATCTCTGTATTGTCTACCGCCAGCACCAGCGTCGCCAGGGCGATGGTGATAAACAGCGCACCGAGGTAATCGGGCTTGTGCGTGCGGTCGTGCTTGATCTGCGGGCAGTAGCGAATGATGAGTATGGTAGCGATCACCCCGATCGGCACATTGATCAAGAACGTCCAGCGCCAATCACTGACCATGCCAAATAGCGACACACCATCTGTCAGCCAACCACCGATTAACGGCCCGGCTACTGAACTCATTCCAAAGACTGCACCAAACAGTCCTTGCCATTTACTACGTTCCTTTGGCGGAAAGAGGTCGCCGACAATGGTAAAGGCGTTTGCAGTGATGATACCGCCGCCGATGCCCTGCAGCGCCCGCCACGCAATCAGCCACTCGACTGTCGGCGCGAGGCCGCTCAGTAGCGAGCCGATGGTAAAGATACTCACTCCGGCGAGCAACAGCGGCTTGCGGCCATACATGTCGCTCAACTTACCAGCCAGCGGCACGGTCACCGTGGTGGTCAACATATAGGCGGTCACAATGAAGCCGAGCGACGAGAAGCTATTAAATTCCTTGACAATCGCCGCCAGCGCCGTCGAGACAATCGTTTGATCCAGCGCCACCAAAAACAGTGCGCTCATCACCGCGCTCATGACAATTAATTTATTTCTGATTGATAATTCGTGTAGCATTGTTACCTTTCACGTTATTCAAGTATCGGTAGCCCATATAATGTAAGAAGTCTCAACTACCCAGTATGATTTACACCTGCACCCAAGTGTAATATTTTACGCCGGATGGGCGGTTGGTGTCAAGAAGCAGTCAGGCAGACAGAATCTGCCCCCAACCCAGCCTTGCCAAAACTCTTACTTCACCAGCTGTAGTCGCTCAACCAGCCAGTCTCTTGGCAGGATCGACAAGAACCAGCCAGCACGCGGGCCGGAATCTTTGCCAATGAGCACACGGTAGATGGTGGTGAATAGTTCCCGCGGCGGCAGCAAACCGCTTTCCTTGTAGGTGTAAATTGCTTGATGAAACCAATTACCATCAGCCTCAGCCGGCGCCCCGGCGATATCGTCAGCTAATCGCCGCAGGTATTCTTTTTGTTCTGGCGAAAACTCATCGGGATGTATCTCATCCGCTAGGCGAAACTTCAATGACTCGGGCGCCCACTTTTCCAGCCACCGACTGACATAGCCTAGTTCCGTGATGATCACCGCCTCTTCCTCATCGACGATGCGGGCATATTCCGGACTGCGCCGCAAAATTTCCACCGTTTTTGCCGTGTCGCACAACGCCGCTTGGTATGAAATAACTAGATGCGAGAATGGAATTGAGCTGACCGCTGGACAACTCAGCCCATCGGTACACAAGAATAATAGCCGTTCATCGAGCTCATTTTGCGGATGCTGCTTCATCGCCGCGAAGTCGTCAACCAGCCGCACCAGGCTGTCGGTCTCGTCAAAATACAGTCGCTTGGCCGGCGAATACCGAAGCATGAAATAACGCACCACCTCAGGTGGCAGCATATCGACAACATCGTGCGCGTTCACGCCGGTGCCCTTGCTGGCACTCATCTTTTTGGTATCGCCAGTGCGATTGATAAAATCATACGGTACCGGCACTGGCGCATCAATGTCATAGACTTCGCGGGCGATCCGCTTGCCGGTATCATACGAGCCGCCCTTCGTGGCGTGATCACGACCAAACGGCTCAACATCAACCCCGAGCAACCACCACCGCCCCGGCCAGTCCAGTCGCCAGTCCAGCTTTACCTGCCCGTCATCGTACCGAACTGTGTGCTCCGAGCCGTCTTGGCTACGATAGGTAATCGTTTTAGTATCGCTATCCATGCTGATGAACCGGCGGTTTTTCAGCCGACCATGCTCCATGATTTGGATTGGCGACCACTGATCATCCAGCTGCCGACCTGACACTTCCTGGATGGCCGATTTAGCTTTGTCAATGCGGCTCAGCGAGCGCTCAATGGCCGGCACAAAAAACCCGCTCCGATATTTATCGCTAGCATAGACCACGTCCATGGTGACGCCAATTTTATCAGCGCTCTCTAAAAATGGCTTCAGGCAAAAATCTCCCCACGAATCATACCGATCATCTGGTGATGGCACCGTGCAGAGCGGCATGCCGAGGTACTGCTCGTAACTGGCCGGCAGATTAACCGGCACTTTACGAAAGGCGTCCAGGTTATCCGAAACGTGAACGTGGCGCGCCCGGATGCCTGCCCGCTTCAGTGCCCGCACTACGGCATCAGCGATAACAATTTCACGCAAATGCCCCACATGATACACGCCCGACGGCGATGCACCCGAGGAAACGAGTACTTCTTTATCTACACTTCGAAACTGATCTACGATATCATCAAGCCACTTCATATGTGTTATTATACACCATGAAAATATTACTCTGCGCATTAGCCCAACCATTCGCCTTATGAATATTCAAAAAGCAATTATCTTATTCGAGAAGATCCGCGACTTGCCATACGGAACAAGTGGTAATAGCGGGATGTGGTCCTGCTACCAAAAATGCGTGTATTTACAGCGAGAATTACAAAAAGTTGACATAGCAAGCCAGTTGTTGATTGGCGTATTTAATTGGCAGGATTTACCAATACCTGATCGTATTCTTAAACTACGTCAATGTCGAAACGAGCGACACATTATGCTTCGTGTATTTATTGATGGATCAGTCTGTAATATTGATCCATCAATTGATAACAAACTCGTATCAATTTTACCAATAGCTCAATGGGATGGAATTTCGAGTACGATAGCTATGGCACCGCTCAAGCGTCTGCGAATCTACCAACCGCATTCCCTACATGAGCGTATTTCGTCGCGATTGCGACATCAATTCTTTGGTTGTAATCCTGAGAAGTTTTACACCGAACTCGATGCGTGGCTAGCAGCACATAGAATTAAGTCTGGATTAACAGGACAAGAGCAGGAGCGGTAGCTATCCTACCATCCACCCTCAAACTACCTAACTCGATTATTCCCACCGAAATAGCTTGATCGCCGCAATGTAAACAACGAGAATCCACGCAGTCACAGCACCAAGTTGCGGTAGGACCTCGATCAAACTGGCGTGCTCAGTCATGATCAAGCGAAATCCTTCTGTAATCGGGGTCATCGGGATGAACTGAGAAGCACCGCGTAACCATTCTGGGAACATGTAGAGCGGGAAAAATGCACCAGACAAGAACATCATCGGGAAGGACACGAGGTTGGTTAACGGTGCCGACTGGTTTTCATTCTTTGCCCAGCCACCAATTAATAGACCTAGGCCCACCATCATAAAGGCCGCCAGCACCGCCATGAGAACGAAGAGCCCCCAATCGCCACGCATATTAAATTGGAATACGAATGTACCGACAATCACCATCATGACGAGGCTCAACAGCGAGATGATGACATAATGAATCGCCATCGAGATAATCAGCTGACCCGAGGTAAATGGTGCCGCCCGTAGCCGACGGTACGAGCCGCGCTGCTTTTCAGCCGGCATTTGATTAGCCAGGCCAAAGATACCCATGCTCATCAAGCTAAAGGCAAGCAGTCCCGTAAAGGTATAGTCAAACGATTTTAGCTGCTCATCGCCAACTGCTTTACCGGCGGCTTTAATTGGTGCTTCCGGCTGGCCCAGGTGCTTATTGATCTCATCAGCAACCTGACCCATCACTGCCGTCAGCGCACTACCAGTCTGCTCCGATCCCTTGCCGTACAGCACATTGATCGTACCGGCTGGCTTGGCATTATTGCCCTCTCCCTTTACTTCGCCAAAACTACTCGGTAGTTCAATGATGCCGTTCAGCTCCGAGCGCTTGAGCTTCTCACGGGCATCGTCCATATCCTTGACATCTTTGATCTTGAGAACCGAATCTTTAGCGTTTCCCTTGGCGCTATCGACAAAATTTTTCGCAAATTCTGTTTGTGAATTATTGATAATCGCCACATTAAAGCTGGTTGATTGATCCTTAAAGATTGAGCCAAATATAAACAAGAATAGCAACGGAAACAAGAAAGTAAAGAACAGCGACATTTTATCGCGGATGAAGCGTTTTTGTTGGGCGCGCACTTGCCCAAATACACCAGTCCAATATTTTTTCATACTAATCCCGAATCGCCTTTCCTGTTAAGTCAATAAATACATCCTCCAAATTGGCCTGCTCGACAACTTGCTTTTTCTTGAAGCCGCGCGCCAGTAGTTGCTGGATCAGATTATGCGGCGTATCAATGGTGATGATTTTACCGTTGTCCATAATCGCCAAGCGGTCGCACAGCAGCTCTGCCTCGTCCATGTAATGCGTCGTCAGCACGATAGTAATACCTTCATCGCGGATCTCTTTGATCAAGTCCCACAGATTACGGCGCGCTTGCGGATCCAGCCCAGTGGTCGGCTCGTCGAGGAATAATACCGTCGGATTATTAACCAACGTCGACGCGATAGCGAAGCGTTGCTTTTGCCCGCCTGAGAGCTGCTCGACGTAGCTTTTGGCTTTGTCGGTCAATTGCACCTTAGCCAGCAGCGCGTCAGCGTCAACCGTTTGTCCGTACAGACTAGCAAACATTTTCAGCTGTTCGCGCAAGGTCAGCTTGTCGTAAAACATTGTCGATTGCAGCTGAATACCAATGACGTTTTTAATATGCTTCGGCTGCTTGGCAACATTAATCCCGTCGATGGTCGCCGTGCCGCCATCAATCGTCCTCAGTGCCTCGAGCATTTCTAGCGTCGTCGTCTTACCAGCGCCATTCGGGCCGAGGATGCCGAAGATCTCGCCTTTCTTGACCTCAAACGACACGCTGTCGACGACATTCTTGCCATCGTACGTCTTGACGAGTTGGTCAACTGTTATGATTGGTTCGGGTTGAGCCATACAAACTCCTTTCCGCGCTCTGTTTCAGCACTGCATACCTTAGTGATAGAACGACTCCCTGCCAGCCTATCTTTAGTTAGTTATTATAGCACTCTGCGTGGGGTATGCAACCCGAGAGGGCTAGCCAAACCGACACGATGCCGTTATACTAACCACATGCCAAAGAAGCCCCACCTCTCTATCACGCGGCCACGCAGTCGCCTCAAGAAACGATATGTGTTCGCGTTGGTGCTAGTGCCGCTGACGGCTGTTTGTATCAGTCTCGGTGCGCTGTATTGGCCAAAAATTACTCATAAACTTCATTCGCTAGCAGCCGCTGGCAGCATTGATTCATCGCGCGGCGAGGTGACGTTCCCGCAGCTTGATACCACAAATTTACATCCGACCCGGCAAAAAATTATCAGCCTCGCCAAAACCGAGTTCGAAGCACAATCCGCCGGCACCAAGTTCAGCCAAGGCGTCCGTGAAGCCTGGTGCGCCGATTTTGTGAGCTGGATCATGCAGCAGGCGGGCGCGCCATTAAAGAATCCGCACACTGGCGGCTGGCGCATTCCGGGAACGTTTACCTTGCGTGAATATTACGAGGCGAATGGTCGCTTCAAGCCTGCTAATTCCGGCTATCAACCGCGTCCCGGCGACGTGGCAATTTATCGTGGCTCACCGGTGTTTGGTAATCACACTAACATCGTCTTGAAACATGACGACGGCGTTTTGACCACCGTTGGTGGCAATGAGGCGAACCGCATCCGCGTGTTCGTCAACCGCGATAAGCGCTACGACGGACTACTGGGATATGGCGTACTGGCAGAATAAGCCTAGCCCGTCTGATGCGGGATCGCCGCTGCCTAACCGAGTCGCCGCATTACGCCGCGTGACTTGCCGCTAGCAGAAACGCCACCAATGCATCGGGCTGCTGCTCAGCCAGCCACGTCACGGCATCAACGATAGCATCCTTGTTTGTGCCGCCATTTTTGAGCTCCTCGAGAAGGCGCTTGACCGTCCGCTGCGTCTGGCCATCATACCGATCGAGGCGCATCGCCTGAGTGACTTGCTTGACCTGCTCGTCGCTAAGAGCAACATACGGTGAAACTACTTCGTGAGCATGCTTGGGACTGCGCTTGGCGGCTTCGGCTTTGCGTTGGAGGTTTTCCAGGCCTTCAATGGTTGCCCGCATCAAGGCCTCGGCTTCGTCCATGCCGCGCTGATAGGCTTGGGCGAATTCCTCAGAATTATCCCCGCCCTCGGAAACAATTGCCGGCAAAAACTCGATCCGCATTACTCGGTGCATATAGGCCTCGCCCATTTCCTCGCCAGTCGCCATCACCTCGCTCCACCAGGCAACGAACCGCGAATTCTCAGGATCATGTAGCTCACGCATAGCCGGTAGCTGCGCTAATTTATCCTTAAAAAAGTGAATCAGTTTCTTGATATCCATGTCGCTTTATTATACCCGAAAATAACGGCAAGCACAAGCGCCATCCCGCCGAGGATCTCAGCGCTGCTTCAAGAAATAATAGCCGATCGCCAGTGCCGCTAGCGCACTACCGCCGATCACCACCCAGAAGGTCACCGGGCTCTCTGCGGCCGGCAAGGGCACATTCATGCCATACAGCCCAGCCATCATTGTCGGAATGGTCAATGCCACCGTGATCACCGTCAGCAATCGAATCGTCTCATTCAGCCGGGTGTCCATCACCGCCCGGTAGCTATCACGCACATTGGTGATGGTTCGCAGCAGCGATTTACACCGGCTAATCACCTGCTCGAGGTCGATGGAAATATCTTCGACATCATCCTTGTCGTCATCCCTCAGCCGTAAGCTGCGATTGGCGATCAACTGCTCAATTGCCCAGTTCATCGGCAGCAAGGCATCCAGATAATCATTTAACTTGCGCTCATATTCAGTCAAGGTGACGATATCACGCGCCCGCAAGGTATGAATATCGTCAGTCGCCGCCCGCATCTGACGATTGATGGTCGCCACCCGCCGCTGGTACTGACTTGATACCGCCTCGATCATCGCCACCACCAGTTCAATCCGCCGCGATGTCCGCACCCGTGTCTTATCGATAAACGGCTGCCACAGCCGACCCAGACTATCGCGCGACAATGTCACCACATACTCCTTGTGAATGCCGAACAAAATTGGCGTAGTAAAATCATTAAAATCATCGTCCGTATCCGGTAGCCGGGCGATCAAGTACGTCCACTCGTCATCAAACTCGATACGTGGCACCTCATGCGGATCAAGCGCGTCACTAATCATGTCCTTGTCCATCCCCAGCGTCAGCAGCTCGGACACCTCCTCTTCGGTTGGCCGCTCGCAGCGCAGCCAACTGCCGCTACGCAATGTCTGAATCGGTGCGATCGCCTCGCCTGTTGAATGCAGGTATTCTATCATGTTCTCAGTATAGCTCATTTGAAATATTTTGGTACCGGTTAGATGACAATAAGCTTGCGGGAACTGTCATCAAAAACCACCAGCCGAGCTATCCGACTGGTGGTTTTGAGCCTTTATGTATATGAGCGCTAACTCTTGATGCGCGTACCAGCGGCACCATTGATGGCATCAGCAGTTTTTTCCAGCGAGGTGATAATCGCTGTGCGCCCCGAAGCGCCGGCCACAAAACTCAGTGCCGCTTGGGTTTTCGGTAGCATTGAACCAGCCGCAAACTGCCCAGCATCAATGTGCTGCTGCAGCTCCTCGACTGATACTTCACCAAGCGCCTGCTCCGTTGGCTGACCAAAATTGACCTTGGCCGCATCAACCGAGGTTAGGATCAATAGTGTGTCCGCTCCGAGTGTGTCCGCCAGCTTGGCAGCCCCAAAATCTTTATCAATCACTGCAGCCACGCCGCTCAATTGGCCCGATGCATCACGCAGCACCGGGATGCCGCCGCCACCAGTCGAGACCACCAACACGCCGGCATCAACCAACGCCTTGATAACGGGAGCCTCGACAATTTCCTGAGGCTTCGGTGACGGCACAACGCGCCGCCAGCCACGGCCCGAGTCCTCGCGCACGGTATAGCCACGCTCGGCCTGCACTTTTTTGGCTTCTTCTTCTGAGTAGAATGGCCCGATCGGCTTGGTCGGATTTTGAAATGCTGGATCAGCCTGATCAACCACCGTCTGGGTAACGATGCTCACTGCATACTTGTCATGTACACCGCGAGTCGCCAGCGCATCGTGGATCGCCTGCTGCAGCCAAAAACCAATGAGGCCCTGGCTCATCGCACCAGAATCCTCCAGCGGTAAGCTCGGCACCGCCTCGGTGTTAATCGCTTCCTCGTGTAGGACGATGTTGCCGACCTGCGGGCCATTGCCGTGAACAATGGCTACGCGGTGGCCAGCTTGAATCAGCGGCAGGAGCTGGGCGATTGTCTCGTCAGCCACTCGCTGCTGTGCTTGGGACGAGGCCTCGCCCTGCTTTTGCAGGGCGTTACCTCCCAGCGCGACGACAATGGTTCGCTGCTGATTCATTAGGCGATGGCTCCGTATACCATGATAGCTACGAGGCTAATGATCGCAAAGACCACCATGATTGGCATTGAGCGCTTCAACCATGCACGGTACGACACGCCGGCTAGGGCCAGACCGCCCATCAACGAAGCAATGGTTGGCGCCATCATATTCAACAGACCCGATGCTGTTGCAAATGCGACAACGATGATCTCCTTGCTGGAGCCGACTAGGTCAGCCACCGGCGCGATAACTGGCATAGTCGCTGCCGCTAGACCTGATGACGACGGAATGATAAAGCTCATCGGCAAGTAGAAGATGTAGGCGAGAACACCGACGAAACTACCCGCGCCCTTCAGTGCAGATTCACCCCAGCTAATGATCGTGTCTTGGATGGCACCATTCTGCATCACCACGCCAACACCAGCTGCTACTGCGATGATCAGTGCCACACTCAGTAGGTCAGCTGTACCTTTCAGGAAGGTGTCAACAACGAAGACTTCCTCTTTCTTGAATTGGCGATAATAGATCGCTGCGATGACTAAGGTTGACAACAGGAACAGGGTCGAGATCTCGTTGAAGTACCACTCACCAAATGGCAAGACATGATCAAGACCCAAGATAGCACCAACGACCGGTAGCTCTGCAAACCACTTATGGATATCAGCGAACAGCGTGATCCCCCAGTTGCCCCACGGGATAAGCGAGATGATCATCAATAGGAAGGTGACGCCAAAGACCGCCATCACTGCTTTACGCGGACCGGTAAACTCTGGCACGTTGCTCATATCAAGTGCGGTGGTGGCTGGCTTATACCGAACATCGTCTTTATACTTACCAGCTTTTACCTTTGAGGCATATCGCATAGTGAACACGATAGCCGCGACCAAACAGAGCAGCAAAATTATTGATTGGAGACCCAACACATTACCGAGCGGCACGTCAGCCGACTTGGCAGCAATACCAGTCGAAAATGGATTCAAGGTCGAGCCAAGCACACCAACACCACCACCGAGCACGATCACCATCACCGCGGTCATAGCGTTGTAGCCAGCCGCCATCATGATCGGCACCACCAGCGCATAAAAGGCCACCGCCTCTTCCTGCATACCGTAGGTGGTACCACCGATAGCGAAGAACGTCATGAGAATTGGGATAAGCCATTTCTCCTTGCCCTTCATCTTGCGCAGCATGGCACCGAGCGTCGCATCCAGCGCACCAGTTTTCATCGTCACCCCGAGGAAGCCACCAAGGATCAACACAAAGACGATGACGTCGAGCTTCTCACTCATGCCCTTGATCGGCGCAAGTGCTGCATCCCACAAACCCTGGCGGGAGTCGGTGGTTGTCTCGGTGCCGTCATCGGCTTTTTTAGTAGTGACTTTATCGGTCTGTTTATACGTACCAGCGATGCGCACTGTCTTTTCCGCATCATTTGGATCTGGTTTTGTGTTGTACACACCAGACGGGATAATCCACGTCAGGACTGCCATCAAGGCAATCACCACAAACAGCACGGTAAAGGCTGAGGGCGAGCGCAGCTTTTTCTTAATTTTTTTCATTTTTTCTACCATGTCCGGAGCCTCCTTTACTCCTGTATTACGACATCTACAGCGTCAAAGCGATAACCGCCTTGATGGTATGCATACGATTTTCCGCCTGGTCAAAGACAATCGAATTTGGCGAGCGGAAGACATCATCCGTCACCTCCATTGACTCCAGTCCGAAGTCGTCCCTGATGTGCTGACCGGTCGTGGTCAATGCATCATGAAAGGCCGGCAGGCAGTGCATGAACTTGACCTCAGGATTACCGGTGAGGTTCAGCATGTCACGATTAACCTGGAAGTGACGCAGCTGATTGATGCGCTCAGCGAACTTATCTTCTTCACCCATCGATACCCAAACATCGGTATAGATGGCATCGGCACCGCGCAGGGCTTCCTCAAAATTATCAGTGATAGTAATCCGCCCATGACTCTGATGCGCTAATTCGTGCGCACGATGGACAAGGCCCTCTTCAGGGAACAATTCACGCGGCGCCAAAATCCGGAAATCCAGCCCCATGATGGCCGAGCCGAGCAGCAAACTATTGGCCATGTTATTGCGGCCGTCGCCGACAAACACCAGCTTGACGCCGTGCAGCCGACCGAGGTGCTCCTCGATAGTCATAAAGTCGGCTAGAATCTGCGTCGGGTGGAACTTATCAGTCAATCCGTTCCACACTGGCACGCCGGCGTGCTTCGCCAAATCTTCTACCGTTTTGTGCGCAAAACCGCGAAACTCAATGCCATCAAACATCCGGCCCAGCACCTTGGCGGTGTCTTCGACCGTCTCTTTCTTGCCAAGCTGAATATCGTCTTTACCGAGATATTCCGGCGCAATACCGAGGTCGTTGGCTGCCACCGTAAAGGCACAGCGCGTCCGCGTCGAGGTTTTCTCAAATAGTAGCGCAATATTCTTGCCCTCATGAATCCGATGCGGCGTACCAGCGTACTTCATCCGCTTATATTCATTCGCCGTCGTTAGTAGCAACCGAATGTCACCCGCGGTAAAATCACCCAGTGTTAGGAATGATCGCCCCTTCAAACTTTGTGCCATTTATACATCCTCCCGTACCAGCGGCATACTCATACAGCGCGGACCGCCGCGGCCGCGGCCAAGCTCAGCACCACTGACTTCTATAACTTCAACGCCGTGCTCGCGCAGTTTTTGGTTGGTCACATAGTTGCGGTCATAGGTTACCACCACGCCCGGCGCAATCGCCAAGGTATTCGAGCCGTCATTCCACTGCTCACGAGCCGCCGCAATTGGATCACCGCCGCCACATTCGATCAGGGTAACACTCGGCAGCCCCAAGGCCACCCGCAAGACATGCTCGAGATCCGTCTCGTGCGTAATGCGTGGGAACGGCTGTCCCTCGACCTTTTCCAATACGAAACAATTCATCTTGCCGCCGCGATCGCGGATTTCCGGATGAATAGTAAACTTGTCCCGATCAATCATAGTAAACACCGTGTCCAGGTGCATAAAGGCGTGCGACTTTGGAATTTCCATGGCAACGACCTTCTTAAAGCCAGAACCAGCAAACAGTTTCGTCGCCATCTTTTCAATCGCCTCAGCCGTGGTGCGCTCCGATACGCCGATGGCCATCACTTCACTGCTCAACACTAGCTCATCGCCACCTTCGATCGAGAATTTTTCATGGCGATCATACCACACCGGCACATTCTTACCAGCAAACCGTGGATGATGATCAATGATATAGCGCATGAACAGCGACTCACGACGACGCGCTGGCCAGTGCATCTTGTTAATTGTCAGGCCATGACCAATGGCTGCAGCCGGGTCACGCGTAAAGTACAGATTCGGCATCGGATCGAGATAGAATGGATAGTGATTTTTCTCGATCATATTGTGCAGCTGCTGGTGCTGATCTGGTGGCAGCGTAATCTCGTCCTTGCGCACACCAGCCATAATTTTACGCACCATCGCGTTCGTTGGCAGGTCCAGCAGGAACTGGCGCAGCACCCTGGTGACGCGGCGTGACCCTTGTTTGGAATTTGCCAACATTTCATCAACAAACTGCTCGCGTAATTGATCAGTAAATAGCGCCTCGGTCACCAGCTGATCAAGATACAACACCTCGACACCGTGATCACGCAACACCTGAGCAAACGCATCATGCTCCTTTTGGGCGACCTGCAAATACGGAATGTCGTCAAACAGCAGATCGGTCAAGTAGTCTGGTGTTAAGTTTTCTAATTCTTCGCCCGGACGATGCAATAGCACCGCCTTGAGTCGGCCAATTTCTGATGTAATATGTAATGGATCCATACCCCCATCCCCTTTTTGTTTATGGTTATACTAACAATATAGCATATACGCCCGAGAACACAAGTATCGCTTAGCGAGCCGTGTGAATTACCGCCTACGAGGCCAGACTGCATCAATAATCGTATACGGCAAACGCCGGTATCGCCACCAGCTAACTAATGTCACCCCAAGCCAGCCAATGACAATAGGCATACCGGCCCTAGGTCCCAGTATAATGCCATACATGAACAAGCCAATATACCCCAATCGCAGCAGATACATTGTCAATCGATGAGGCCAAGAACGTTCACGATCATCCAATGATATTCCCGTCATCCAGCCGCCAATCGTTTGCCCACTCATCATGAGCGGCATGATCAGCTGGACTACTAACTCACCGCCAGCGAGAATACCATATGACAGTCCCGCAACAGTATTTCCCGCTAAACCCGGCATCGTGATATACAATATAATACCGATACACGTCCTCACTACAAGCACCACAACCACATCAAGTATAAACGCCACTAATCGCCGCACTAGGCCCGGCTGTGTTGTCACGGTCTCGCCATGCTTTACATTGCGCAGATCTGGCAGCAACCGACCACACCAATAGCCGACCAAAGCACCTCCGGTATTGAGCAACAAGTCATCAACATCAAACAGCCTATAACTACATGGATACAAGCCAAACGCACCCGTTAGCTGGGTCACTTCAATCGTTAGCGATAGAACGAGTCCTAATAGTACAACCATGTACCAGCGTACAGGGTACATCACTCGTAAAAACATACCGAACGGCATAAAAAAGACTATATTCATCACTACCTGTAGAACAGCCCGCAACCCTTCAGCCTGTATGTCCATAATTGATGCGAGCGGATGTAGTTGTGGTGAGACTGCATGATGCGCACAGAACCATGCTGGATTATCTGGCATCGGATAGAGCGTAAACGCCACGAGTCCCAGTGCATACAATACAACCAGATACACCATGACCATCCTGCCGACTACTAACCGTCGTAATTGCATATACTGTACAACGAGCAGCGGAAATGTCAAGAGCAGTGCAGCAAATGGCCAGAATGATATCGCCAGCTGAAATGACGAGGAGAATGTAGTAAAAAACGCTGTCATGCTCTTACTATTATGCAGGAAAAATTAGCTATCGTCAAATATGCCTCATTCTCGAATGATCGCCAAGGATGCCTCGACTATCAGCCGAGCCGGATGGCGCCTCAGCCATGCATCAACCGCCCGTGCGGCGCCTGGCAAGGCTTCATTGGCATAATCATCAACGATGATAGTTGCCGTTTCCTGAAATTTGCCGTCACACACACGAAACGAATCGGCAATTGACTCATAAAAATCGCCGTCAAAAAACGCAAAGATGATACTTTCCGGCACGTCGTCAGGAGTGAAATCAGCGAACCAGCCTTTGTGGATGATCGGCAGTTTCAAACCAGCTTTTTTGAAATTCTGAATGAAGGTCTTGCGTGGCGCCAGCAGCTCGCCGGCTTTGAACTGCTCGCCCGCAGCGCTGGCGTCTGCTTGGGTTTTTTCTGGCAAGCCCATAAATGAATCGTAAACATGAAACTCACCGGTAAAATCATAGGCGTCCAGTAGTCGACGAATAAACAAACTGGTCGTGCCGACATAACAGCCAAACTCGACGATGTTGCCAGTCGCGCCGCTTCGCAGTACCTTTTCCAGCTCCCGCAGCAGGACGCCGAGTTCTTTGGCGTCAACTTGGTCGGAAATGATGGGATGTTTGGCGAGGAGTTGGTCGGTGATCATTACTACCATCAGTATACCAGTTTCTCTTCATGCTAAAATCATAGTATGAAAATAACTAGCCCAGCCTTCACTGAAAACGCTAACATACCAAAAATTTACGCCAAGCTCGGCGGCAACCAACGCCCGCCGCTCGAGATCAGCGACGTACCGGCAGACGCCAAAAGCCTGGCAATCGTCTGCCACGACCCTGACGCGCCTGGGCGCGATGGATTCTATCATTGGACGGTTTGGAATTTGCCGGCCGAAACTACTGAAATAACTGGCGAATCACTACCCGCGGGCGCCGTCGAAGGTGTTACCAGTTGGGGTCGTCCTGGCTGGGGCGGGCCGCAGCCGCCGTTTGGCACGCACCGCTATCAATTTTATGTGTACGCGCTGGACACGACACTAGATCTGCCAGACAGCACCAAGCCCAAAGAACTCATCGCTGCCCTCACGCAGCACATCATCGACCAGGCCATGTTGACTGGAAAGTTTGGTGTGTTGGATATTTTTCGGCAGAATTAAGTACCACTTTCTACAAATAATTTACTGGGCAAAAGTCTACAGGCTATTAAACGACACCGCTAACCCTATTCTGCCATCTATATTTTTAATTTATAATAGTTCACGCGCTAGGTTAATATACATCAAAGAGATGCCTTCTTCGCGCATGATTTTTAAGAAAGAAGCCTTATCGGTACACATAGGACTTTCTTGATTAATTGAGATAAGCACTCTTAGATTATCATTTTCGTGAATTATTTTTGCTAAACTAAAGTCAACTCCCGCTCTAATAAGAGCAATTTTAAAGTCATTATCAGTACCATACTTTATACGTTTATAAAACGACTCATTGACTACGCCAAACTCATTCAATATCTCAAGAAATGGAATAATATAATGGTCAACATTATCAAGATTCTCCTTAGCTAAAGCAGCCGCATAACTTGGCATCAAATTTTGAGTCTGCTGCTGAAATATATGATATTTATTCCACGATCCAGTCTTGCCATCGATGCCACAACTTCCTATATCGCCAACATATACTGGATTTCCGATTTTACCGCGCCACATAGAAACAGACCTTGCAATCAACGTAGAAAAGCTGGCTTCATTATTAGCTTTTTCGTCAATAATTCTTATATAAATATCCCTTATAGATGGCTCTGTGTATAGTAAATATATCCAATTCCCATACTTATGCTTATCAATACTGAGACCTGTCTGATATGTCACCTCAAGAAAAACACTAACAATCGTATTTAATAACTTATTACTATCATCAATTATTTGAGTGTTCAAGAGATGCTCCATCTTTTTAGAGACGATTTGTTCATATTTCACAATATCAAATATTTTCACGTTATGGGCATAACACTTAGCACCTAGCTCAGTCTGCGCCAATAATGGCTTTGAGTTGTTAATTTGCGAATACATGGCTTCTCTTGTTTTATCTATATTTGCAAGTATGTTAACTTCATCGGCAATTCTATATTCCTTATCGCTTCCTTTATAAGAAGCAAGGAGCGGGTTATTGATACTGTCCTCAGCTACAACCCCCTCCTTGGCATGCTCCGATAAGAATTTACTAGCATTTGCCCCCTTCTTCATATAATCATCATTTTTAATTATATATATTTCTGGTGTTAATAGTTCCATTCTTGGGTTTGTAAAATCAAAGATTATGTTATAACGGCCCACCCTGCCCACTAAATTTCTGAAATCAGGAACGTCCAAGCACCTAGCCCCCTTGGAATAGTTCATTAAGAATAATTTACTTGCAGGAATATTCACGCCTTCGAGTAATGTGCTCGTAGTAACAATAAATCTAATCTCAGGAATATTACGATACAAGAACTCTACATACTCCTTAATAGTGTCCGGTATCTTACCGTGACTGATAACTATGCCGCGTTTAACGAGCTTTATTAGATTATAGAAAGGATGAACATAGCTTGATAGGATATTACATGCATCATCAATTATAACTTGGCTTTCAGGGCTGTATTTAATTTCTGGCGTCCTAGCAGCTAGCGCATCGGCAAGTTTTTCAACTCCGCTTGGCTTATTAACATAAATAATATTTTTATCCCCACCTCTACTAAATAATATTTGGTAATAGTCTGTAGACGATTCAGTTATTTCGTAAAATTTTGCCGTAAACTGATCAAACAGCTCTAAACATTGACTATTATTATCCCAAAGAAAATAACGTGGTATTTTCATATACTCAGTAATTTCTCTTGACTGTATCTTTTTTGAATTATGTTTATCATTTATAAGACGTAGACTTGACCTTGGGTCTACAATAAAAGGAGAGTAGTAATCGATGGCCACACTTGATTTTCTATTACTAGCGATTATGATCGCCCTCGAGAGAGTTAAGAATCTATCCTCATCTTTAAATAAATTATGAGATTCATCAATAAATAGATAATCTATTATTAGCTCATTATGTTTCGCCAATAATGCCATTAGTCGCTCCTGTGTTAACACAGCAATAAATTGGCTGTGCTTGTATTTTTCGACATACATGTCAGGATGAGTTATAACATCAGTTCGACTTCCTTTTTTGTTCAAAACCATTGATACAGTTTGATTTATCAATGATTTAGTGGGCACAACTATACAAACAGACAAACCATTATTGAACTTTTCAACAGCTTTAGACACCATTAAATGAGACTTACCATAAGAGGTTGGCGCAACGACAGCAAGATTAGAAACATTTCTAACACTACGACTTAGTCTAAATTGTTGCTCTGATTTGTAATACTCTTCCTTATATGATTCTGCCAACGCCTTATTAAATAGACTGTTCACGTCGTCCTCCACAGCCTCTAATTCTGTAGTATGACTATCGTGAGCTTGTATGAGCATAAGTACAGGATAGTATCGTAATAAGCTAGCAAAATGGGATAATGCATAAAAATTATTACTAAGAAGCCCGTAATTTAGGGCTATTGAATATGCCATTTTTTGCACATCCTCATCACCATAAAGTGAAAAATAGTTTAAGATTCTATATATAAATTGTGTCTCATCCTGAGTTAGATGCTGTCTCAACATTATTTTTCTGTATACTTTAGCGAATAAGAAATTATGATCCTCAGCTTTCCTTGTTAATGCTGATCTTAAAGAGCTAAGAGTAATCTTGTACATCAAACCCCTCCTTCAGCCCCTAAGAAATCAATAATATCATCGAATATTTTACGATGAATACAAATAATCATAAAACTATCAAAACACCCTGTATTCTTTATGCTATCAATTTTCTTAATAACATCTTTCGTATCTGTTATATTATAAGCAAAATCTCCAAAATTAACCGCCATAAGAATTGCGTTACGATTAAACCCTTTTCGTTGACGGATCATGTTTTTACTATTAGACAGCAGCTTGATTAGCTCTATTTTTTTCTTAGACGCAAACATTACCGCCACCTCCGCCTTAGCAGCCTCCCATCTATACTGCGTGGAATCATTTCCTTCCGCCATAATATTATCAAAGTAATTCTTAAGACCATTACTCGCCTTATTAATTAACTCTCTGCGATTAACTTTTCCAACTAGCCCAGATTTTACCTCGCCATACCATATTTTTTTACAGTCCTTATCATAGAAAATTAAATCAAAACCCTGCTTTATATTCTGATTTTGAAGTGCAAATATTCTACTTATGCTTTCAGCTGAAAAATCTAGATAGTTTGGAGCTAAAATATGCATCAATAATTCGCCAACAAGTCCATACTTCTTAGTTTCGTCTTTATATCTCATTAGATTGTTATACATTTGCCTACAAGCAGCATGATAAGTATACTGATCGGGTTCAATAGTAATAGGCTCTGCACCATAACAAACCTCTGCCAATTGATCCCTTATCATTTCTTTGAGACCGTTAAAATGATGACTACTAATCTTTAGTATTCTATACTTCACACGATTATGCTCATCATTCACACATAATACATCATCAGATAGAGACATTGTACTGGGTTTACTCCATATATAATATTTTTATCTAAAATACTTAATTCAAGATTCATTATATCATTTTAGCGATTAATACAATCAGCTGTTAGTTTTTATTAACATCCAACTGCTCACTCAGCAAACTGACTATTATAAAGCTCCGCGTAAAAGCCATTCTGCTTCAGCAGTTCGTCGTGCTTGCCTTGCTCGATGATGTTGCCGTCGCGGACGACCAAGATTAGATCAGCGTCGCGGATGGTACTCAGCCGATGGGCGATGACGAAGCTAGTTTTGCCTTGCATCAACTTGTCCATGGCTTTTTGAATGAGCACTTCGGTACGGGTGTCAACCGAGCTGGTGGCTTCATCCAGAATGGAAATACTACTCTTTTATCATCTAAGGCCGATGGTTTATTTTATATACTACCCAACACTAACCCGATTGGACAAAATCACCCGCTCGGCTTATACTATCTCCAGCGTCGGGGTGTGGCGCAGCTTGGTAGCGCGCACCGTTCGGGACGGTGAGGTCGTCCGTTCAAATCGGATCACCCCGACCAGGAAATTATTTGAAGCGTACGTTCATCACATAGAACCTCTGGCGATCACAAAAGCAAAGGAGGTTATATGCAGCGACGAGTTAACGTACGCGGAATTATTATCAGCGATCAGGGTGAAATTTTTTGCCAAAAATTAACCGCAAATAACGGCACGGGGCGAGAGTTTTGGTGTGCACCGGGCGGTGGTTTGGAGCTGGGTGAAAGTTTACTGGACGGTTTACGCCGAGAGATGGTTGAGGAAACTGGCGTCAAACCAACCATTGGCAAGCTATTATTCATCCAACAATTTACCGACACCAACCCCTCGTCTAAACACGGCGTTACCGAGCAGCTTGAGTTTTTCTTCTCCATCACCAACTGGCAAGATTACCAGCATATCGACCTGGAGCAAACATCGCACGGCGTTGAGGAAGTAGCAGAGTGCGGCTTTGTCGATCCAAAAACTACGCGGATTTTGCCGAGCTACCTAACGGAGGTTGACCTCAACTGGCTGGTTAATGAGTCGACCGACGTTCAGATGATGAGCGAATTGTAACAATCCCACCGAGACTATTTACCAAAGATTTTGCTATAGCCAGTTTTCGGATAATCTATCGTGCTTAACGTACCATTTTTAGCTAACACCCCAATAATTTGCTACATATAGTCACGCTGTAGGGTATTTATTGCATGGTCGGCCGCTTCCCTAAGTGCAGTTGAATTTCCACTCGCAGACATCATTTCCTGGTAACTATCTAGACATTTTTCTAATAGCTTCCACCTATCGGCCGGAGACTGGTTGAGCTGATTCGCCAAAACTGATATAGCGTCAATAAGTAACGACCGGAGGTCACCTTGAACTGATCTATTGATATATCCTTGCGCACGAAGAATATCCTCACCGTGATTAACTTGCTCAACATAATCACGAAAACTCCTCGCATATTCAAAGTCAATATAGCGAGTCGCTGAATTATCACCATCAGAACCCGACAGCCGGACAAGATTACGCATAAAGGCATCCTTGTGAGCAATATGTATTTTATGCAACGCAGATAATACCAAAAGAGCATCCACTAAATGCTGTTTGATATTCTCTGAGCTCATTTCACGCCATGCAAGACCCTCAAAGTTGACCGCTTTTCCATTGAATTGAGTCATAATCCATGCCAAACGGTCCTTGGAACCACTGGGCTTCCCTGTTATCATAAGTGCTTGAACTGAGAAGGGGGCCAGCCCCTGCGTACCAACATACTGGGTCATGGCGACCTCGGCAAGAGCGGTTGTCAGCGGAAGCCGCTTAATAGCAAACTCTTCCTTGGAGCCACTAACTGTTTTCACATCTACGGTAAATGCTCCGTGCGAGACGAGCCTTCACGTGATAAATCTCTGTGTGGCTCAGCTGTAGTGACAGAGGGAAAGTTCGGTGTAACATACAGCAATGGTTTATTGTCTAAATCAAGCTCTGGATAAAACTCCCTGGACATATGATCAACTTGCTCTGACATGTCAGGCAAAAACGGCCTTCTAGTTGTCTCAACCAAAAGGCGACATGCTGCTCCACGCTCGGTATCCATATTTGTGTTATAACATAAAATTATTATTTTGAAAATAGCTATATCGTACTACCGCATAGCCCGAATCATCTGTCTCAGCTGCTCAACCGCCCGAGCGCGGCGTTCTTTTGTCCAATAGGTATCAGGTGTAGCCTTTTCGCCGTCAGCGGTAGTCTCCTGGAGAAAATGACCGACGACACGGCCGTCCTTCAGCGCCGTCACGTCAGGAACATACACTCGCGGTTGTCCGTTCTCATCGGTGCGAAGATGAGGCTTTAACTTCTCAACTAATTTTTTGTACGTATCATCATTGGTTTCGCGGGCATGGCGAATGTCGAGATAGTAAATCTTGTCCAACCCTTCGGCTTTGGCGGCTTCATCGACGATTGGCGCTAGCTGCTGACACCACGGACACTGCTGAAAGCCAAGGAAAATCAAGCCGCTGCCTGATTCAAATTTCTCCAAAACCTCGCCGGGCGAAGCAAAGACGAAGCGATTGTCATTAGCCACCCGGGAGTAAGCGGTCTTGAAACGAACAGCGTCTGAGGACTGCGGTGACGGAGGTGTCTGCGGGCGCGACCACATATACCAACCGCATATGACGATAGCAATGATACCAACAAAACCGATGGCCAAACACAGCCGTTTGTTCTGGCGTTTGGCTAGCTTGGTATGTTTCATCCGAACCTCCCTCACTTCCCTTTGACGCCAAAAAACTTCCGCGCCCGCTCAGTCACCGGATGATCCATCACCTGCTCTGGCGGACCATTTTCGATAATCTCGCCCTTGTCCAGGAAAATCATCCGCGTAGCCACTTCGCGCGCAAACTTCATTTCATGCGTGACGATGACCATGGTCATACCTTTGGCGGCAACCTCACGGATCACGTCCAACACTTCGCCAATCATCTCTGGATCAAGCGCTGAGGTTGGCTCGTCAAACAACATGATGTCCGGCTCCATAGCGAGGGCTCTCGCGATAGCCACGCGCTGCTTTTGCCCGCCTGAGAGCTGCGAAGGAAAGGCGTTGGCTTTGTCCGCCAGCCCCACGTCCGCCAGCAATTTCTTTGCCAGGCGCGTCGCCGCCCGATCAGACAGTTTGCGCAGTTTCCGCGGCGCTAGTTTGATGTTATCCAGCACACTCAAGTTTGGGAACAGATTGAACGATTGAAACACCATGCCAACTTTTTGGCGCAAAGCGTTCAGATCGACTTTTGGCGCTGTCGTTTCCACGCCGTCGATGACAATGCGCCCGCCGGTCGGCGTCTCCAGTAAATTCAAGCAGCGCAAAAACGTTGATTTACCAGAGCCACTTGAGCCAACGACCACCACCACTTCGCCTTCATAAATTTCAACATCAATATCCCTGAGCACGCGGTTACTACCAAACTGTTTTTTGAGGTTAGCCACCGTGATAATTGCTGGGTGCTCAATGCTCGGTTGCGCCACTTCATTCACCTTATTCACTGCCATCTTTTAGTCTCCTCTCCACTCGGGTCATCACACGGGTAAATATGGCGGTCAACGCCAAGTACATCACCGCTGCAGCAAACAATGACTGAAATGCCGTGGCCGTTTGAAACCGAATATTGTCAGCGCCACGCATGATGTCATTCAGCCCAATCCAACCGACGACTGAGGTCTCTTTCAACAGAGCGATAAATTCGCTGATCAGCGCTGGCAAAGAATTTTTAAGCGCTTGTGGCAAAATCACCAAACGCATAGCCTGCCACCGGCTAAAACCGAGCGAACGAGCCGCTTCCATTTGCCCCTTGTCAACGCTTTCGATGCCACCACGGATAATCTCACCGATGTATGCGCCGCTATTGATACCAAAGGCAATCGCTGCCACAAAAATCTTCGGCATGAATTGATATGAGCCAAAGACGACGTAGTACATGATTAACAGCTGGACCAGCAGCGGTGTGCCCCGAATGATGTCGACATAAATCTTGCCAATCCAGTTGAGCGGTTTGATCGTCGAGGTACGAAGCAGCGCTACCACGAGGCCAATGATTGTACCGAGGAGCAATGATAGAACTGTTAGCACCAAGGTCACCTCTAGGCCGTGCCACAAATACAGCCACCGGCCATCGCCGAAAATTACTTCCAGGAAATTCACGATTCAAGCTCCTTTTTCTTCATCGACTCAAGTGCCCTCGGCCCAAAATGCTTGCGGACGAGACTGTCGTACCGACCGTCCTTTTTCATCTCCGCCAACACTCGGTTAATTTTTTCCAGCAAGTCGTGATTATTATTTTTGATGGCAATCGCATAGTGCTCGCTTGATAACTCACCCGGCAAAATCTCTAAGTTCGGAAAGCCCGCCGTGTACTGAGCAGCCGGCGCATCATCCAAAATAACCGCCTCGACGCCACCAGCATTTAACTCCGTCAATACACTTGGTGCTGTTGGAAATTGCGACACTTTAGCGCCGACAATCTTCCTGGCCAGCGTATCACCCGTCGTACCCAACTGCACACCAATTTTCTTGCCCGTCAGCTGATACCTATTGCGAATGGGGCTACCCTTTTTGACAATAATCCGCTGCGAGGCGGAATAATACGGCTCGGAAAACAGCGCATTTTTGGCGCGCTCTGGCGTCACCGACATACCAGCCACCGCCATGTCAATTTGCCCTGATTCCAATGCTGGCAGCAATCCGTCAAACGACATATCTTCAATCTTTAGCTTCTTGTTCATACTGCGGGCAATTTCCTTCGCCAAATCAACATCAAAACCAACAACTTCATTACCCTGCTTGTACTCAAACGGCTTGAACCCGGCATTGGTACCCATCACCAATACGTCATCACTCTTGCCAAACCCACCTTCGCGCTGCAAAATGTCAAACGCCATAAAGCCAATCAACGCCACAAACAGCCCCAGGCCTATCCACCAACTAACGCCAAACCCCCGATGATGCGCTTTCGTTCTGTTCATGCTTATTTAGTATACGCGCTTTGAAAAGAAATGATAAGCCCCCAAACAGCCCACGTACCCAGACAAACGTTGTATAATATCATTATGAGCACCTCTCCGTCTGGCCGCGGCGCCAACAACCGCATTATCATTCGCGTGGCTATCGTCTTGCTATTACTATGTAGCGCTGTTTTTTTTGTCGCTAGCCGTTATAAAATTGTGCAATTTCGTGACGCCAAGATTGACGAGATTTTATTCTATTTCAAGAACGGCCTGGCGGGTGGGCAGTCTAGCAGCTTTGCCTCAGCCGTCTGGGAAAATATCCCCTACGTCATTGGGCTGCTCATCATTTTGCTACTGCCAATCATCCTCAAACTACGTTGGAAAAAACGACCGCTCCGCTTACGCCACCAAGCGTATTACGCGGGCGGCCTATTCATGATCAGCCTAGCGCTGTTAGTTCAAAGTTTCAGCATCCCCGCCTACGTCATCGCCCTCGCCCAGTCGTCAAAGATCTATGATCAGCATTATGTCGATCCGCGCGGCGTCAAATTGACGTTTCCTAGTACCAAACGCAACTTAATTTATGTCTACGTCGAGTCGCTGGAAAATACGCCCGCCGCCAAAGCCAATGGCGGCATGAGCGACAAATCAGTCATTCCGGAGTTAGAGAAATTGGCACTGACCAACACCTCATTTTCACACCGACCCTCAGGTCTCGGCGGCGCCCTGCCTGCACACGGTACCACTTGGACGGTAGCCGGCATGACCGCTCAATCCGCCGGCGTGCCGCTCAAAGACGGCGGGGTGTTCGGTGACCGCGACCGCAACGGTATGGGTGATTTTAATAAATTCTTGCCGGGCGCTTATACCCTCGGGCAGGTGCTTGAAAAGGCTGGCTACAACCAATCATTCCTCATGGGCTCAAACAAAGCCTTCGGCGGCCGCGATAAATTACTGGAGCAACACGGCGATTACCACATTATTGATCTTACCTACGCCCAAAAACATGGGTTAGTCCCACAGGATTACAAGGTATGGTGGGGCTACGAAGACAAAAAGCTTTTTCAATTTGCCCGCGACGAGGCCACTCGTCTCAGCAAGTCCGACAAGCCATTCAACCTGCAAATGCTGACCGTTGACACGCACTTCACCGATGGCTGGATGGATAAAGATGTTTGCAAGGAGCAATTTGAGGCGAAATACGACAATGTTCATGCCTGCGCCTCCAAACAAATCGCGTCCTTCGTCGAGTGGGTCAAGCAACAGCCATTTTACGCCAATACCACCATCATCATTAGCGGCGACCACCTCGGCATGCAGACGCCATATTACGAAGAAAAGATTGCGGGCGCTCCCTACCAACGAACTGTCTATAACGCCTTCATTAACCCCGCCGTCCAGCCAACTCACACCACTAACCGCCAATTCGCTGCCTTTGACATGTATCCATCAACCCTGGCGGCACTGGGCGTGACGGTAGATGGCGACCGTATGGGGCTGGGTACTAATTTGTTCTCAAATCGCCAGACACTGGTCGAACAATTTGGTGGTATTGATCAGCTCAACGCTGAACTCAGCAAACGCTCAACTTACTACGAACGGCGAATCTTGAGCAGTTCATAAATAAACGTCTCGCCTACATATAAAATCCGACGAGTCACCCCGCCGGATTGAATAGGTATGTCAAGAGAATCACGTCTCGTAACCGTTCGGATTATTGCTCTGCCAATTCCAGGCATCGCGGCAAGCGTCCTCAATCGTCAATTCTGCCCGCCAGCCCAGCTCTGCCCCTGCCAAACTCGGGTCAGCATAGCACGCGGCGATGTCGCCCGGTCGGCGCGGCGTGATTTGGTATGGGACGTCCCGGCCCGACGCTGTTTCAAATGCTTTCACCAACTCCAACACCGACGTACCGCGGCCAGTACCGATATTATACACCTTATATTCATCCGGCTCGCCCAAATGTTCCAACGCCGCCACGTGTGCCCGCGCCAAATCAACCACGTGAATATAATCGCGCACACCCGTGCCATCCGGTGTGTCATAATCGTCGCCAAACACACTCAAATGGTCGCGCTTGCCGACTGCCACTTGCGACACAAACGGCAGCAAATTATTCGGAATGCCCGACGGATCTTCACCAATGCGGCCGCTCGGATGAGCGCCGACGGGATTGAAGTAGCGCAGCGAGGTAAACTGCCAGCCCTGCTTGGTTACCGCCACATCGCGCAGAATGTGCTCGATCATCAGCTTGGTCTGACCGTACGGATTAGTCGCCGACAGCGGCATATCCTCGGTAATCGGCAGTCGCGCCGGATCGCCATACACCGTTGCTGAGCTCGAAAAGACCAGCTTTTTCACGTCAAATTCCTGCATGACATCCAGCAGCGTCAAGGTACTTTCCAAATTGTTCTGATAATAGAGCAGCGCCTTTTCCACCGACTCGCCGACAGCCTTCAGACCTGCAAAATGAATCGCTGCGTCAATTGCCTCAGACTTAAATAACTCCGCCAGCCGCGTCCGATCACGTAAGTCAAACTCATAAAACGGCACCGACTGGCCAGTAATCTCCTCAACCTGCCGCAAACTCTCGGCGGATGAATTTGATAAGTTATCAACCACCACTACGCCGTGACCCGACGCCAGCAGTTCAATGATAGTGTGGCTGCCGATATAGCCAGCACCGCCAGTAACGAGAATGTTCATGAAGTACCCCTTTCGCTATGATTCTAGTATTATTATATCAGATGCACACTGTAACCATCCCGCCAGACCTACTCGCAGCACTGAACCATAATCCATACATTAACGAGCTGTATGTTTTCGGTTCGCGAGCTGTATTTGATGATGACCAATTTTCCGACATTGACCTTACAGCCATAACTAATTATCCAGAGGTTGCCGAAGATTATACGCACAAGACTCTTGATCATCAATTTAGTATCATTGCGACACATACTATTGCTCAGAATAATCACGAAGTTGCTCGTTCGTTTTTCCTAAGCGGCATGAGCTTGTTTCATAAAATTGACATCGGCTTTTTATTACCTGATAAAACTAAATTATTTCCAAATTCAACATTAATTTTCCAAAACGACCACACAGACCAGCCCGCCAAAGAATCCGGCAAAATATGGACAGAATCAGATGAGCAGCACAATTATCTGGATGTGTTAATGGGCTCGTTGCGCTATGTTAAGTATCAGTATCGCCAGGAACATTGGTCGGCATATAAATGCTACCGCGGGTTTATCGAGCAGTTAGCCCAGTCGCAAATAACAGGTCGGTTATCGACAGATAAATATAAGGAATTAGACAAGAAACATAACGATGAAATCTTAGGTCTGTTCTTTTCTGGCGATATTCACGCTAAAGAGCAAAAATATTATGAGTTTATAAAAGAATTGATTAGTGAGAAGCAGCTCTTGCCGGAATTTAGTGACGAGGTTTTGAAAGTTTGGAAAGAATATCTGGGCATATCGCGCTCATTTCACTAAGCTGTGCTGCTAGGTCGCTATCAGGCCAAATATACCTGAAGTTTTGTGGCGGGCGAAATGCTGGCAGAACCTGACGTAACTGTGATAAAGAAATTGGCTGGTCGTAGCGCACCGACGCCAGTATCTCTAACGCGCCACACTGTTTCCGCCCCGCATAATAGCGCGAAAACCACTGCACGGCTTGCTCATCCGTATCATACCCAGTGAGCCGCATCAACTCATCCAGTGGGCAGCGCATGACACGTCCAACCCGAAATTCGCCGATAACCGCCCGGTCACCCCCCGACGAATAAACGACTACGGTTAGCTCATCGTCTTTGCTGTGGCGCGGCAAGGATTTACGAAATTCCCATCGCTTTTCACCACGAAAAATTTTCTCGGCATAACGAGTTTGAATCGACATCAAAATATAACGACTCATACCGACAGTATAGGACAAGTTCAGCAATCGGTAAACTAAGTTAGCACTCTTGCACTGAGAGTGCTAATTTGCTATGATAATTGTATCAATTATCCCCGCTCTGTCTCTTGCCGCGGCGCGTCATAAATACGGACTTAAAAAAGCCCAAAAAATCAAAGGAGGACCTATGCCACCAACTATGCAAGAAGAGCTTGAGCAGCCGCTGGAGAAATTCGGCACTGATATCACGGCGCTCGCCAGGGAACATAAACTCGACCCGGTCATCGGGCGCGACGAAGAAATTCGCCGCACCATGCAAATCCTCAGCCGGCGCACCAAGAATAACCCGGTGCTAATCGGTGAACCAGGTGTGGGTAAAACCGCCATCGTCGAGGCCTTGGCGCAGCGCATCGTTAAAGGCAACGTGCCGGCATCATTGAAAGACAAGCGGCTGATTTCCTTGGAAATTTCTAGCTTGCTGGCCGGAGCCAGCTTTCGCGGCCAATTCGAAGAGCGCCTCAAAGCAATTTTGAAAGAAGTTGAGGAGGCTGCTGGCGAAATTATTTTGTTCGTTGATGAAATTCACACCATGGTCGGCGCCGGCAAAACCGAAGGCAGCATGGACGCTGGCAATATGCTCAAGCCCGCCCTGGCGCGCGGTAAACTACACATGATCGGCGCGACAACCTTGGCAGAATATCGCCAACATGTCGAAAAAGACGCAGCCCTAGAGCGGCGCTTCCAGCCAGTTTACGTCGGTGAGCCGAGTTTTGACGATACCGTGGCGATTTTGCGCGGCCTGAAGGAAAAGTACGAAGTCCATCACGGCGTCAAAATTTCTGACGATGCCATCGTGGCGGCGGCGCGGCTGTCCACCCGCTATCTACCTGATCGCTTTTTACCTGACAAGGCCGTCGACCTCCTGGATGAAGCCACCAGCGCTCTGAAGATGCAGCTGGAGAGTGTGCCAATTGTTCTCGATCGACTGAATAATCGCCGCCTGCAGCTGGAGATTGAAGAAGCGGCGCTGAAAAAAGACAAATCCGACCACGCCAAAGCCCGCACAGCAGAAATCAATCAGCAAATCACCGACCTTCGGGCTCAAGCCGAGGTGATTGACAGTAAATGGCAGCACGAAAAAGACATTCTCCAAACCGTCAATACCGCTACCGAAAAAATGGATAGCCTGCGCTCGCAACTAGAAATCGCCGAGCGCGACGCCGACCTGGCCACCGCCAGCCGCATCAAATACGGCGACCTGCCAGAGTTGGAGAAAAAGCTGGCTAGCGCCCGCCAAGAACTGGCGGCTATCCCGCCGGCTGACCGCTTGCTGCGCGAAGAAGTCACACCTGATGACATCGCCAGCGTGGTGGCGCGCTGGACGAGCATCCCGGTGGAGCGGCTGATCGAGACTGAATCAAGCAAATTAACCAAATTAGAAGAACATATCAGCACCCAAGTAATTGGTCAAGATAAAGCCATCGCCGCGGTGGCCAGCGCCATTCGCCGCTCGCGCGCTGGCCTCAGTGATACCAACCGGCCAATCGGCTCCTTCCTCTTCCTCGGCCCCACCGGCGTTGGTAAAACAGAGGTAGCCCGCAGCCTGTGTCGCGAATTATTCGACGACGAACACGCTATGATCCGCATCGATATGAGTGAGTACATGGAGCGGCACGCCGTGGCCCGCCTGATTGGCTCGCCGCCAGGCTACGTCGGTTACGATCAGGGCGGCCAACTCACCGAAGCGGTCCGCCGCCGCCCTTACAGCGTGGTACTGTTTGATGAAATCGAGAAGGCCCACCCCGATGTCTTTAACGTGCTTCTCCAGGTGCTCGACGATGGTCGCCTGACCGATGGCCAGGGGCGAACAGTCGATTTTTCGAACACGGTCATCATCATGACCAGCAATGTCGGCTCGCAAGCAATTATGGATTTTTCTGGCGACGATCTGTCGGCACTCGATAATCAGATGCTTGAGGTCCTCAGACAACATTTCCGTCCAGAGTTCCTCAACCGCATTGACGATATCGTTATTTTTGACCGCATTCGACCAGAAGCGATGCGGGCAATTGTCGATGTTCATTTGACCAAAGTAGCTCGCCAAGTTAAAGACAGCCGCGACATCACGCTGGAATTTGACGAGAGCGTCCGCGACATGCTGGCCCGGGATGGCTACGACCCGGCCTTTGGCGCCCGGCCGCTCAAGCGCTTGGTGCAAAAGCGTATTCTTGACCCGCTAGCACTGGAGCTGATTGACGGGCGAATTCATGATGGCATGGCAGTAAAAGTGAATATGATTAACGACCGCATGAAGTTCCAAAAACAATAATTAAGTTTCACCTATTTCCCTGATTAACACCTTCCATCGTCGTACAGCCGCGTAAACACGCCCGCATTTGGCCGCAAACGTCCGAAGCCCCGCCTTGATTGAATCAATGCAGCGCAAGAAAAAGTGCCCCAGCCATCAACTGGAACACTTTTCGGTAGATTATCCTCGGACCGAAGCACGCTACTCGGTTTGATTAGCCTCTGCCCGCGTCAGCTTATCAACCATCGGCAGAATCAGGTAAATACCGATGATGGCTGCCGCCAGACCGATACCAACGATGGCAAAGTACGTTGGTGTTAACACCGGCTTCAGCGTCGTCGAGAATGTGCTGGTAAACACCGCCCCCGTCCATACGCCAAGGCTACACGACAGAATCGAGGTGATCAGCAGCGGCGCCGCCGACTCAACCATCACCAGGCGCTTCAACTGACTGAGGCGCATACCGCCCAGCCGCAGCGTGTACAGCGAGCGGCGACGTTCCATCAGCCCGCCAATCGTCGAGACGATCAAGCTTGCCACCGCCACGAACAGCGTCACGCCGATACCGACATAGGCTAAGTCGGCAAACTCGCGAATCGTTGGATTGATATGCGGCTTCTTGGCATCAGTACCGCTCACTGCATAGGTTAAATCGTACTGATTAGCCTTTGCCGTCACCAGGGTACGCAGCTTCTCGATGTCATCGTCTGATTTCAATGTCACCAAATATTCTTTAGCGCCATTCGTATCAACCCGGTCATTAATCAGCGACACCTTTTTGACCACCGGCTTATCAAAATTCAGCAGTGCAAATTGGTCGGGCCGGGCGTTATTCGGACAAGTATGCTCGGTATATGTTGCCAAATCCTGGCAGCGAATTGCGTCACCGTCCTCACGCGGATAGATCGTCGCCACCGACGTGATGTAAGATTCTTGCTTTAGCTGCTCTGCCATATCACCTGGTAGCGAACGACCGATGACAATTGCCGTACCGCGCTTTAATTGCGAAAAGCCGTTATCTTTGACAGCTTGAGCGTTTAAGCCTTCAATACCGCTGGTCGCCGTCAAGTAAAAGCTACCCGCAAACAGCGCCAATACCACGCCGCTGACGCTGCGGAAAATTGTCCGCGAAT
>ERZ772957.81-NODE-81-length-74936-cov-5.387989_pt1 | contig 74936 bp, 73 predicted proteins | sample MGYA00580682_ERZ772957 | MGnify/ENA primary metagenome ERZ772957 (study PRJEB29015, sample SAMEA2737921) | human oral metagenome | biome: human oral; feature: human-associated habitat; material: dental | place: China | collected 2025 ... | reverse complement strand
TTGCAAAGAATGTCGCTGACCTTGTGGCGGGGTATCTCGCTGCCGCAGGTGTAGAAGTTGTGGGGAGTCTCCAATCCGACAGTCTGCATGAAGTTGTCTTAGCTTCCAACAACAGCGATGCGGACGTATTCATCTCCATTCATTGCAACGCCTGTAACGGCAGTGCGAACGGAACGGAGGTCTGGCACTTCTACGGAAGCGGCGCAGGGGAGACACTGGCACGCTGCATTCAGAATCAGATTGTGGATGCGCTCGGTACAACGGATCGCGGCGTGAAGGGTGCAAAGCCCGGTGTCAACGGTCTGTATGTTCTGAGCAACACCGATGCGGTCTCTGTGCTTGTGGAGCTTGCGTTTATCGACCATGCGGGCGATGCGCAGTTGCTTCGCAGTCAGCAGGATGAATTTGCTCGCGCCATTGCGCGTGGGGTAACGGACTATGAAGGAGAGAGTTGAAGATGAAACTGGAACATATTCAAAACGAGCTGAAGAATCATGTGGGGGACTTTGTGCGGACGGAAGCGAAGGAAGCGACCGTCCTCTGGCTGCATGAGAAGGGACTCCCGGCGGCGCGTGAGGTGTCTGCCGCATACACGGCAGCACTTCGCGAGAGTGCAGAGAAGGAGACGGGATGGTGCAGATTCCGCGACCGCATCTTCCTGCCGCTTGTCATTGACGGGGCGATCTGGATGACGGGAAAGATGCTCGAACGTATGACAGCATGAGGGAGCGCGTGAATACGCATACGCCGCTCACGCTCGGCAGTCTCTTTGACGGGAGCGGAGGATTCACACTCGGTGCTGTTTTTGCGAGCCATCTTAACTCCTTTGTTTTGAATAGAACTCTTATTAAAGAATCTTCTTCATACATCTACCGAACTGGAACGCTTTCCAGCCCGGAAACTCCGTCATGTTTTCAAAAACAAAAACCAGTAACCAAAAACACCGATGCACTCGTAGTTTCTGCCATGGATTTTACGGAGTTTTCATTATCATGCTAGCCTTATGTTTTCCGCCATTTTCGGGCGGCAAAACAGACCAGCTCCTATCAATCCAAATTACATACGGCGAGTTTTTCTTGGTCGGCATCCGTTATGAGGAATCGGAGTTACATCATGTATGGACTTGACTTTAAGTCCCATAGCACCCAATGAACGGATAGCGTTCTCGCGACCCATTCCCGGTCCTTTGATGTAAACATGAACTTCCCTCAAACCGTAACTTGCCGCTTTCTGCACAGCAGTCTCGGCAACAGTCTGCGCCGCAAATGGAGTAGATTTTTTTGCTCCACGAAATCCAAGACCGCCAGAAGATGCCCAAGAAATGGCATTTCCTTTCAAATCTGTAATTGTTACGATAGTATTATTGAACGTAGCTTGAATGTATACATTACCTTCAAATACGCTCTTCTTTTCCTTTCGCTTTTTAGCTGTAGCCATCAGTTTCCTCCGCCCTAAGCCTTCTTCTTATTAGCAACAGTCTTCTTTTTTCCTTTGCGAGTTCGGGCGTTTGTACGCGTCCTTTGCCCACGAACGGGAAGACCTCTCTTGTGCCTAAGACCGCGATAGCAGCCTATGTCAATCAAGCGCTTAAGATTAAGACCGATTTCCGTGCGGAGACGACCTTCAACTTTGTAATTTTTTTCGATGATATCACGTATTACAGCAATCTGTTCCTGTGTAAGGTCATTTGCCATCATCATCGGGTCAAGATTACCTTCTTTGCAGATTTTTGCCGCCAGTGAATTGCCAATGCCATAAATATAAGTCAAGGCAATACATAAATGTTTGTTTGGGATATCAACTCCCGATATTCGAGCCATCTGTTACTCCTTAGCCCTGTCTCTGCTTGTGCTTAGGATTAGAGCAAATGATACGTATAATACCGTTTCTCTTTATAACCTTGCACTTGTCGCAGATAGGTTTTACGCTGGTTCGTACTTTCATGAAAGACCCCCTTGGGAATAGTTTCACTCCGAATCTTAGCACCTCGCAATGAGAGACAATTCGGTGCGAATCAGTCTATCACTATTCCCAATCCTTTTCTACTGTTAATTCGCGAATTCCTAAAGATTTCGCGATCTGATTCTACCTTTCTTTGTAAGCCCGTCCTGATGATGCATTTTCAGAAGAGCCTCTACTTGGCTCATGGTATCCAAATCCACACCCACCAAAATGATAAGCGAAGTTCCACCCATCAACATTGCAACTGATGGAGGAAAATGGAACGCATTCTGAACAATCGTCGGAACGATTGCAATGAACGCCAGGAACAAAGAACCCGGTAGCACCAATCTATTCAATATTTTCTGAAGATATTCTTCAGTCTTGTCGGTTCGCACCCCTGGGATTGAACCACCGTTCTCACGGATATTTTTTGCGATTTCCGTAGGGTTCAGAGTAACCTGAGTGTAGAAGTATGCAAAAAACACTATAAGAATCACAAGCAAAACATTGTACCAAAGTCCGTGTGGTGTAAGAATGGCGGAAAGCCTTGCAACCCATCTTGAGGAATTCTGATTGCTTCCTATCATTGACACCAACTGGAGCGGCAACATCAGAAGAGAAGACGCAAAAATCAACGGAATCACGTTCGACGGATTTATTTTGAAAGGAATGTACGTGTTTTTTACGCCGTACATTTTTCTTCCGACAACCCTTTTCGCATAGTGAACCGGAATTTTGCGTTCCCCTGATTCTTCGTATACCACCAAAGCGATTATCGCGACAAACATCAAGAGAACCACGATAACAAAGACAAATTGAACCGAGCCGTCCATAACCTTTTTGTACAATTCGACTATGGCGCTTGGAATCCTTGCGACGATACCGGCAAAAATCATCATTGAGATTCCGTTGCCGATTCCGTTGGCTGTAATCTGGTCTCCGAGCCATACCGTAATCATAGAACCGGTAGTAACGGTAAGCATCGCAAGGACATTAAACTTCCATCTTGGAGCGATAAGGATGCATCCGGGGATGCTTCCGGCATAAACAGTAACCGCATAGGACTGAAGGATACACACCAATACGGTGCCGAGCCTTATCCATTGCGCCATTTTTCGCTGTCCGCCATCCTCCTGAACAATCCTTTTAAGCGACGGGAAAATAATCACAGCAAGCTGCATGATAATCTGCGTGGAGATGTAAGGCATAACTCCCAACATAAAAATCGAGAAATTAGAAAATGCACCTCCCACAAAAAAGTCCATATAACTGGCGAACGCATTTTTGTTCTGATTCGCCAATTCGCTAAAGTAATTGAACAGAACGTTCGCATCTATTCCGGGAATAGTCAGAACGCTACCCAATCGAAAGACCGCCAGAACCAACAGCGTAAACAACAATCGAATGCGAAGTTCTTTAAGTCTAAACATATTAACAATAGGATTGCTTGCCATGTTCTACCCCGCCGCCTATTTGTCTTCGTCGGCTGTTTCCGGAACTTTTACCGTACCACCGGCCTTTTCAATTTTCTCTTTCGCAGAAGCGGAAACCTTGTCCACTTCGACATTGAGTTTTTTTGTGATTTCGCCGTTGCCGAGGATTTTCACCAATTTTTTTGTCTTCTTTGAAATGAATCCTCTTTCCGCCAAAGTATCTCTGTTCACGGTTTCGCCATCGGAATATTTAGGCTCAAGCATATTCACATTGATGCAAACATACTCCTTTTTGAAAAGAGCGTTCGAAAATCCGCGAATGGCAACTCGCCTGTAAAGAGGCATCTGTCCACCTTCAAAACCGACATACGGATTTCCGCCGCCGGAACGGGACTGCTGACCTTTGTTACCTCTGCCGGCTGTAGTTCCGAGTCCGGATGAAGAACCTCGTCCCACTCGTTTCGGCTTTTTGTTAGCACCGCGAGGAGCTTTTAGAACTGGATTATAATCTGACATTATTTTACCTCCTCTACAGTCACAAGATGAGAAACCGCTCTCACCATGCCTCTCACAGGATCTGTATCGTTTTGAATAACCGAAGAACTGATTCTTCTTAAACCAAGACTGCGAACCGTAGCGACAACAGCCGGCTTCTGTCCGATTGTACTTCTTCTAAGCGTAATCTTAATCTGTTTAGCCTTTGCCATCGTCTAACCCCACATCTCGTCGAGAGTCTTTCCCCTGCCTGCGGCAATTTTCTTTGCATCCATAAGATTTACTATTGCATTGAAAGTTGCCCTTACAACGTTCACAGAAGTCCTGGAACCCAGCGACTTGGAAATTACATCTGTGATTCCAGCCGCATCCATCACGGAGCGAACCGCACCGCCGGCGTTTATACCCGTACCGGGACAAGCGGGCTTCAGAAGAACCTCGGAACTTTTGTATTTTCCGATTATTTCATGCGGAATAGTGCCGTTTTTCATCGGCATGAAAACCATGCTTCTTTTTGCACGCTCAACACTCTTTTTTATGGCTTCGGACACGTCATTGGCTTTTCCAAAACCATATCCCACACGACCTTTCTGATCCCCTACAACAGTCAGAGCTGCGAAAGACATTCGGCGACCGCCTTTTACGGTCTTTGCGGTTCTGTTCAGAGTAACGAGTTTTTCGACAAACTCCTTCTCTTTCGGATCTTTATCAAATTTATTCTGGCGTTCCATCAGCGACTCCTAGAATTCGATCCCGGCTTTGCGGGTACCATCTGCAAGGGCTTTAACAACACCGTGATAAAGATAACCGTTGCGGTCAAAAACCACTTTCGTAATCTTTTTATCTTTAAGACGTGCGCCCAAAGCTTCTCCGAGCTTTGCAGCATCTGCCGTAACAGGCTTCAAATCTGCAAATTCCTTTTCCAATGTAGAAATAGAAGCAAGAGTTTTGCCCTCGTCATCATTAACTATCTGCACCGAAAGATTTCTGTTGGAACGAGTTACCGTCATGCGAGGACGCTCGGCAGTTCCATACACCCTTTTGCGGATATGAATCTTCCTGTGCAATCTCTTTCGTTGTTTGTCATTCAGTTTTCTAAGCATAGCGTTCCACCTTATTTAACACCGGTCTTTCCGACCTTGCGCCTGATAACTTCCGTGCTGTAGCGTATTCCCTTTCCCTTGTATGGTTCAGGTTTACGAAGTTTACGGATTTGTGCGCTGAATTCCCCGACCTGCTGCTTGTCTGCTCCGGAAATTGTAACCTTTCCCGCTGCGTCAGTAGTAACTGAAATGCCTTCGGGAATGGCGATAAAGAAATCGTTTGAATAGCCGAGGTTCATCATCAGAATCTTTCCCTGAACTTCGGAACGATAACCTACACCGGTAACAACCAATGTCTTTGAGAAACCCGATGAAACTCCTATCACCATATTGTTGATAAGAGTTCTATAAAGACCGTGATCGGCTCCCGCCTGCTTGGAATCATTGGCCGTCTCCACGATGACCTCAGTTCCCTTTACCTGAACTTTTACGTTGTTACTGAAATCCTGCTTCAGTTCGCCTTTCGGACCTTTGACGCTAACAAGATTGTTTGCGACCGTCACGGTAACGCCGGCCGGAATAGTTACAGGAAGTTTACCTAATTTAGACATCTTTTCCTCCCTATTACCAAATTGAACAAATAAGTTCGCCGCCGACCATTTTCTCGGAAGCCTTCTTGCCGGTAGTTACACCGGAAGAAGTAGAAACGATGATTGTACCGTAGCCGTTAAACACTCGCGGCAAATCCTTGTAGCCTGAATAAACCCGACGACCGGGCGTAGAAATTTTCTTTACGCCGTGAATCACAGGATTATTGCTGTCGTCATATCTTAAAATTATGCGGATAACCGCTTTTCCATCTTCCTGAACCTTTTTGAAGTTCTTGATGTATCCTTCCGTCTTCATTATCTTTACGATTTCAAGCTTGAGCTTTGAAGCAGGAATATCAACCTTTTCGTGGCGGGCTACAGCCGCATTGCGAACCTTAGTCAGCATATCTGCTACCGGATCTGATGCACTCATATTATCCTCCTACCACTCTACCAAGATGACTTTGTGACGCCCGGTAAAAGGCCTTCACTTGCTAATTTACGGAAGCAGATGCGACACATCTTGTACTTACGCAAATATCCACGTGGTCGTCCGCAAATCTGACAGCGGTTGTACTGCCTTGTCTCATATTTCTGTTTGCGAGCGGCTTTTATTACCAATGATTTCTTAGCCATGTATCCCTCACTCTATTTACGGAACGGCATATTGAATTTGGCAAGCAAAGATTTTGCTTCCGCATCTGTCTTTGCGCTGGTTACGAAAGTGATGTTCATGCCGGAAACCTTTGCGATTTTATCAAAATCGATTTCCGGGAATATCAACTGTTCGGTAATGCCAACCGAAAAGTTTCCGTGTCCGTCAAAGCCGGTAGCCTTGATCCCACGGAAGTCCTTGATTCGTGGAAAAGCAACATTTATAAGGCGATCCAAAAATTCATACATAATTGTTCCGCGCAAAGTAACCATTGCTCCAATTTCATTGCCCTCACGCAACTTAAAGTTTGCGATACTCTTTTTTGCCTTAGTCTTAACAGCCTTCTGACCGGTGATCAGGGTCAAGTCATTTACTGCGGCATCAAGGAGTTTCTTGTTTGTGAGAGCCTCGCCAACTCCCATGCTGACAACGATTTTCTTGACAGCAGGAATCTGCATCGGTGAAGAGTAATTGAACTCTTTTACCAGCGCAGGGGCGATTTCGTCTTTATAGACTTTCTTAAGCCGAGGTACGTAATTAGCCATTACAGTATATCTCCACATTTTCGACAGACTCGGACTTTTTTGTCCCCGTCAATCTTATAACCGATTCTAACAGGACGACCGCATTTTTTACATACGATGCCGACATTCGAGATGTTGAGAGGAGCTTCGATTTCCACGATTCCACCCTGATCCTGTTCGCTTCTTTTTTTCATTGCCTTTTTAACAATGTTTATTCCGGATACGATTACGGCATCCTTCTTGGAAACAATACGGACAACAGTTCCTCGTTTTCCCTTATCCTTTCCTGCAAGGACCTGCACTGTATCGTCTTTACGGATCTTGAATTTCTTCTGCATATCCATATCTCCTTACAAAACCTCTGGAGCAAGCGACACGATTTTCATGAAATCCATATCTCGAAGCTCCCTGGCTACAGGTCCAAAAATGCGTTTTCCCTTAGGATTCTTGTTGTCGTCCACGATTACGCAAGCGTTATCGTCAAAGCGAATGTAAGTTCCGTCCGGGCGGCGATATTCTTTTGCCTGACGAACAATAACCGCCTTCTCAATCGTCCCCTTCTTGATTGTAGATGTAGGAATGGCATCCTTGATAGCCACAACTACAATGTCGCCAATTCCGGCATATCGGCGGTGCGTACCGCCAAGCACCTTGATGCACTGAGCAATCTTGGCACCGGAGTTGTCAGCGACTGTCATACATGACTGCATTTGAATCATACTTTACACTCCTACCTTATTTAGCTCGTTCCACAATTTCGACAAGACGCCAGCGTTTTCGTCTGCTGAGAGGTCTGCTTTCCACAATCCGAACAGTGTCCCCGATATGAGCGGAATTCTCTTCATCGTGAGCCATGTATTTCTTAGATCGTGTTACATATTTTTTGTAAAGACGGTCCATTTTCTTTGTTGAAACCGTAACTACAATGGATTTGTCCATCTTGTCGCTTGTTACCAGTCCGACAAATGAACGCTTTGTACCCTTTGCTTTCTGAACAGCATTTTCTTCCACGGTTCAGCTCCTACTTATTTTCTCCGGCGATTTCTTTCTGCCGGATGAACGTATTCAAGCGTGCGATTTCTCGGCGCATTGTCCGTTTCTGCATTGGATTATCTACATGGGACACTACCATCTTGAAACGAAGATCCATGTATTCCTTCTTAAGCGCATCACGTTTTGAAACCAATTCTGAATAAGACAGTTCTTTGTCATTCTTCTTCGATTTTGAATCAGCCATCTTATTCCTCCTTAGTCTTGTGTAGGCTTATAAGCGATTCTCGTGATTATCGGAAGTTTGTCGCTTGCGAGCTCCAGAGCCCTGTGCGCAAGAGCAAGATCCACTCCGGCAATCTCGAACAGAATCGTTCCTGGCTTGATAACGGCTGCCCATGATTCAGGGGCGCCTTTACCCTTACCCATTCGAACTTCAGCAGGTTTTTTGGAAATCGGCTTGTCTGGGAAGACTCGAATCCAAACCTTTCCTTTTCGGTCAAGTTTTCGGTTGATGGCAACACGAGCTGCCTCTATTACACGAGCACTTAACCACGTCGGTTCCATTGCCACAAGAGCAATCTCGCCGAAGTCAATGTAGTTGTCGCGGGTAGCGTTTCCTTTTTCCCTACCACGCTGCACCTTGCGGTGCATAACTCTTTTAGGACTTAATGGCATACCTTAGCTCCTTGCCTTTGCAGAAGGTCCTGATTTCTCAGCCTTATCTGCACCTTCATTCTTGTCTGACGGGCGACGTTCACGGCGCGGTTTTCTGACAAGTTGACCTGCATCTTCATTCTGCTCGATGCCATAGTTCATTCCATTATAGACCCACACTTTTATACCGATTTTTCCGTACGTTGTATGTGCCTCATAAGTAGAATAATCGATGTTTGCTCTAAGCGTATGAAGCGGAACTCGACCTTCCTTGTGTTCTTCCGTTCGGGTCATGTCCGAACCGCCAAGACGACCTGAAATGCGAATCTTGATACCCTGCGCACCGGCACGCATTGCATTTCCAACGGACTGCTTCAATGCCTTGCGGTACGAACCGCGACCGGAAAGCTGGCGACCGATATTCTGGGCAATCAAACTGGCGTTTACGTCCGCCCGCTTGACTTCCTTAATCTTAATCTGAACTTTTTTTGTAAGCTGCGACTGGATGCTCTTGCTGATTTCCTCGATGGTCGCACCCTTGACCCCGATAATCACTCCCGGTCTAGCGGTGTGAATCATAATCGTAACTCGCTGCGGATGACGAACAATCTCGATTTCTGCGATATCAGCGTTTTTACACTCCGGAAGATTCATGACCATTTTACGGATCTTAATATCTTCAAGAACCAAGTCTGCATATTCGCGAGAATTCGCATACCATGTTGACTGCCACGTTTTGTTCACGCCTAGGCGCAAACCGATTGGATTAACTTTCTGACCCACTTTATTCCCCCGCCTTTTCGTCAACTACAACAGTAATATGACACATACGCTTCACAAGCTGATCGGCACGTCCACGAGCACGAAACCAAACCCTCTTCAATCTCGGACCTTCGTCTATCCTGATTTCTTTTACGTAAAGCATATCTTCGTCAAGCTTATCGTTGGCATACAACGCATTAGCAATCGCCGACTTTAGAGTAGCACTGATAAGCCCGGCACCCTTCTGGGGCATATTGGCCAAGATTGCCATTGCCCTGGTACAAGGTTTCTGATTGATAACTTTAGCTACCGGACGAACCTTTGTCGGAGAAGCGATAAGGAACTTAGAAGTGGCTACATAACCTTTCTTTTCAGCCATAATATCCACCTTTACTTGCCAGCCTTGGCTGTTTTATCTGAACCGGCATGTCCACGGAACGTACGGGTCGGCGCAAACTCTCCGAGTTTATGACCAACCAAGTTCTCTGTGATATACACCGGAATCCATGATTTTCCATTGTATACAGAAATAGTATTGCCTACCATTTCAGGAATGATTGTGGAGCATCGAGAATATGTTTTTATCATCTTTCTGTCCGCTTCTTTGTTCATTGCTACTATCTTTTTGTAAAGGGATTTCTCTACAAAAGGCCCTTTTTTAACAGATCTTGACACAGTTACCTCCTATGCAACTACTTCTTGCGGCGCGAAACAATAAACTTGCTCGACGGCTTGCGCTTGTTGCGAGTTTTGTAACCTTTGCAAGGCTGTCCCCATGGAGTAACAGGGTTACGTCCTTTTCCGGCACCTTCACCACCACCAAGCGGATGATCGACAGGGTTCATCGCCATACCACGGACGGTAGGACGAATACCAAGCCAACGCTTGTGTCCTGCTTTTCCAAGCTGAACATTCATGTGGTCCTCATTTCCAACAACACCTATCGTGGCATAGCATTTGCCGTGAACCTTTCGCATTTCGCTGGAAGGAAGACGAACAATCACATAGTCGCCTTCATGACCTGCAATCTGCGCGCTGGCACCTGCGGAACGAACCATCTGTCCGCCGCGACCGAGCGTAAGCTCGATGTTATGGATTGTAAAACCAACAGGAATTCTTTCCAGCGGAAGAGCATTTCCAACTACCGGAGTAGCATTCTCGCCGGACATGATTTTCTGACCGACCTGCAAACCCTTCGGCGCTATGATGTAGCGCTTGTCGCCATCGGCATAGAATACCAACGCAATGTTCGCAGAACGGTTAGGATCGTATTCGATTGTCTTTACAGTTCCCGGGATTCCATGCTTGTCACGCTTGAAATCAATCTCACGATAGCGTCTCTTGTGACCGCCGCCACGATGTCGCACAGAAATACGACCGCCTTGACCGCGACCTCCAGTAGACTTTTTCCCTGACACCAATGTTTTTTCGGGTCTATCGGTTGTCAGTTCATCTCTGACCAGGTCAACACGTCCTCGTGTGCCTGCAGTAATTGGCTTATATACTTTAAGAGCCATTTCTATATCCCCTTAGCAAGCGAACCTATACGCCCTCAAACGCCTGGATTGTCTGTCCAGAAGCAAGACGTACGATTGCCTTTTTGTATGAGCTTGTGCGTCCCTGCTTGCCGCGAAGCCGCTTCATTTTGCCCATAACATTGATTGTTCTGCAGTTCACAACCTTAACATTGAAAAGTTTTGAAACCGCTTCTTTTATTTCAGTTTTTGTTGCAGATGGATGAACTATGAAAACATACTTGTTCTGATCCCTTAGTTCATTTGCCTTTTCTGTAACGACAGGCTCAATAAGAATATCTGTAAAATCCATTATTTAGCCTCCTTGTCTTCGGCATAAAACTCCGAAAGATTCTTCACCGCACTTTCAAGAACAACAATCTTGCGGGCGTAGAACAAATCGTGAGCCCTAAGACGATTGAAAGAAAGAAACGAGAGAGTCGGAATGTTTCGACCAGCCTGCTTGATTTTCCTGTCATCATCTTTAAGGATGATTACAGTCCTTTCGTTTTTTGAAAAATTATTGAGAATTCCAACCAAATCCTTTGTTTTACCGGATTCAATGGTAAAATCCTCCACGACAGTGAACCTGTCGCTTCTAGCCTGCATTGAAAGTATTGTTTTCATTGCAAGTCTTTTTTCTTTCTTTGGAATGGAATAACTGAAATCACGGGGTTTAGGTCCGAAAATCGTACCTCCGCCAACCATTATCGGCGATTTTTTATCACCGCGACGAGCATTACCCGTTCCCTTCTGCTTGTATGGCTTAGCATTCGAACCATGGACTTCAGCACGGGTTTTGGTGCAAGCCGTTCCCACTCGCATATTCGCCAGTTCGTTTGTTATGGCATAGTAAATAACGGCATCGTTTTCTGGAAGATTGAACACACCATCATCAAGAGTGATTGTACGCAGTTCTTTTCCAGAAGTTGAATATACTTTCTTTTCCATATCCGATTCTCCTAGTCTTTCTTCACTGCTGACTTCACGATGAGAGTGCAGTCTCTTACGCCCGGTACGGCTCCACGAACCAAAATCACATTCAGTTCAGGATCGAGTTTTACAATCTTTAGATTCTGTACGGTTACACGCCTGAATCCCATATGTCCGGGGAGCTTGATGTTCTTGAAACTGCGACCCGGAGTTGTACAAGCACCCGTTCCGCCCGGCTCTCTGTGGAATTTCGAACCGTGAGTGGCTCGTCCACCGTGGAAGCCCCATCTTTTCATAACGCCCTGAAAGCCCTTTCCTTTTGAAGTGGCTGTAACATCCAAGAAACGCGATTCATTGAAGAGTTCAAGACCGATTTTGTCGCCGACTGCGACCTCTTTCCCAAAGTCCCTAAACTCTTTAAGAGTGCGTTTTGGAGAAATGTTTTCAGGGAAAACTCCTGCGTACGCCTTGTTAGCTTTGTTTGCTTTCAGGTCGCCTACGCCAAGGACGACGGCATCGTAGCCGTTTTTTTCCTTAGTTTTCGTAGAAATAACGGTGTTCGGTTCAACGCGGATCACGGTAACAGGTGTTAAGTTACCGGCTTCGTCGAATACCTGTGTCATTCCTACTTTTTTTGCAATCAGACCTTTCATTCTGATAACTCCTTTTGTGAACAAAGTCTGCAAAACAGAACCTTCGTTCCAATTGTTTCGGCCGTCAACCCAGATCCGGAGGGTTCGTACCTTATTCCTGCAGCAATAATTTACTGCTTGATTTCGACTGCAACGCCTGCCGGAAGTTCCAACTTCATCAAAGAATTCATGACTTCTTCGGTAGGGTTCAGAATGTCGATAAGGCGTTTGTGCGTCCTCATCTCAAACTGCTCACGAGCCTTTTTGTTTACGTGAGGCGAGCGAAGAACCGTCACCTTATTGATTCTGGTTGGAAGCGGGATTGGTCCTGAAACCTTTGCGCCGGACTTCTGAACTGCAGAAACGATTGCCTTAGCACTACGATCGATCAGTTCAACATCAAATGCACGAAGTCGAACACGAATCTTTCCATTCGCCATTAATTTTTCCTCCAAGGATAAAGGTCAGCCCGACAAAACGCAGGCTGACCTAAAACCTATAACTATTCGATAATCTTTGTAACCTGTCCGGAAGCGATTGTTCGTCCGCCCTCACGGATAGCAAGTTTAAGACCTTCGTCCATAGCGATTGGGTGGATAAGTTCTCCGATAACCTTTACGTTGTCGCCAGGGTTTACCATTTCTACGCCGTCGCCGAGCATGATAGTTCCCGTGATGTCCGTAGTTCTGAAGTAGAACTGTGGTCGATAACCATTCCTGAATGAAGAATGTCTTCCGCCTTCAGCCTCTGTAAGAACGTAAAGCTGAGCCTCGAACTTTGTGTGAGGATGGATTGAACCCGGCTTTGCAAGAACCTGACCGCGAACAACATCCTTCTTTTCAACGCCACGAAGAAGGATACCGACGTTATCGCCCGGAATACCCTGCTCAAGCGTTTTCTGGAACATTTCAATACCAGTAACAGTTGTTGTAGCAGTTGGACGAATACCAACGATTTCCACGGTTTCTCCCATATTTACAACACCACGCTCGATTCGTCCTGTTACTACAGTTCCACGACCGGAGATTGTGAAGATATCCTCGATTGGCATCAAGAACGGCTTGTCCTCTTCCCTTACAGGATCATCGAACCATGAGTCCATTGCAGCAAGCAATTCTTCGATGCATTTTGTGTTCTCAGGATTTGAAGCTTCGTTCAACGCCTTGAACGCAGAACCCTTGATAATCGGGGTCTCGTCAGCAAAGCCGTACTTCTTGATTGTGTCTTTTACGTCTTCTTCAACGAGCATCAACATCTCTTCGTCACCGTCGAGCATATCAACCTTGTTCAAGAACACGATAATCTTAGGAACACCTACCTGCCTAGCAAGCAAAAGGTGTTCTTTTGTCTGAGCCATAACACCGTCAGAGGCAGCAATTACAAGAACCGCTCCATCCATCTGAGCAGCACCGGTAATCATGTTCTTTACATAGTCGGCGTGTCCAGGACAGTCGATATGCGCATAGTGCCTCTTGTCAGACTGATACTCAAGATGACGAGTATTAATAGTAATACCACGCTCTTTTTCCTCAGGAGCGTTATCAATTTCGTCATACTTGAGCAACTTATCACCATACTTATTAGCACAGTATGTTGTGATAGCTGCCGAAAGTGTTGTCTTACCATGGTCTACGTGACCAATAGTACCAACGTTCATGTGAGGCTTAGTTCTCGCGAACTTCTCCTTTGCCATGTTTTTCTCCTTGCCGGATCTTCTTATCGGGTAATCCGGCATTATAATTTAATGTGTTGCACTTTAAGCCAGAATGAATCCCATATCGCCTGATAGAAAAATCCATTCGCAGACACACTTTTTCGCAAAAATTAAATACTGGCTTTATGAAAAGATGAGTGTTTTAGGACATGAAGCTCGACAAAACGAACTTTGCAACGATGTTTCATAATATCGAAACACCTTGGCCTTAAACCACCGATCATCATCAAGCACAGCGCCGACAACTGGTCTGGTCCTTAGAGCCTATCGACTCCCCTGAAAAAAGCGTATCGTTTACCGACTTTTCACAGAGTGCGTTATCCTGAAAACCTTCAAACGAAGATTGACTTTACGGTAACACAGGACTTTAATCCGCCGACTTCAAAGAACCTTATAAAATCGCCGCAGAACAGCGACGACATATTCCACATTTATACATTCTTTTGAAATTTATTTCAATAGGAAAATAATGATTTAATAAAAAAAAGGGGCAAATTTAATCGCCCCTTTTTTATGCCGATTTCAGCATTACCACCTGAAATGAGCAAAAGCCTTGTTGGCTTCCGCCATCTTGTGAACGTCTTCCTTCTTTTTGTAAGCCGTACCGGTGCTGTTAAAAGCGTCAAGCAACTCGGATGCCAAAGTATCAGCCATTCCATGCCCTGAACGAGAACGGGCGGCATTGATTATCCACCTCATCGCCAAAGCCTCGCGGCGAGCCTCACGGATTTCCATCGGAACCTGATAGGTCGCACCACCCACACGACGAGATTTTACCTCCACCACAGGTTTTACATTGTCCACGGCTTTAAGGAAAACCTCAAGCGGATCTTTTTCGGTCTTTGCCTTCAGTTTATCCATCGCATTGTAAAGCAGTTCAATACAAATGGACTTCTTGCCGTCCAGCATCATTCTGTTTACGAATTTCGACACTACAACGCTATTATATTTTACATCCGGCGTAATCGGACGGTCTACGGATTTCTTATGTCTTCCCATCTTATTCCTCCGTTAAGCCTTTGGCTTCTTTGCGCCGTACTTAGAACGACCGCGTTTTCGGTCTTCAACGCCGAGCGTATCTTTTGTACCACGGATAATATGATAACGAACACCAGGAAGGTCCTTTACACGACCGCCACGGATCAAAACCACAGAGTGTTCCTGAAGGTTGTGACCGATACCGGGAATGTATGCAGTTACTTCAATTCCATTTGACAGACGAACACGGGCAACCTTGCGAAGAGCCGAGTTCGGTTTTTTAGGGGTTACAGTCATTACACGGGTGCAAACACCACGCTTCTGCGGACAAGACTCAAGCGCGGGAGACTTGGTTCTATTTGCCACCGACTTACGTCCCTGACGAATTAATTGATTTATTGTAGGCATCGCCCATTCTCCTAATTTATTCCGGTCAGCACCCCGGAAGATTTAACTTAAAGAAAGACCTATAAAGATAGGTTTTACGATTCTACTGAATTCCAAAAATGAATTCAAGCAAAAAGCAGAGAAAATTTTAAAGAAAACTCGCAAGGCTTGAATCAACCTAAAAAAAAAGACGCTTCAAAATCAAGGCAAAAATTATCCGATAAAAACGAAAAGCCGCCTTTCAAGTTCGGCATTTTCCGCCTTAATCCGCAGATTTCTCTGAAAAATCCTAAATTTTTGAAAATCAAAACCGAATCTCAAAAAAACAATTTGAATGTTTTTTTCAAAAGGCTGAAAAGCTAGCATTTTTTTTACTTCCATAAAAAATCCACCGCACGATTTTAAAACCTAGGCGATTTTCAATCCCATTCCGGAAACATAAAGAAGCCGCCTAAAAAAGCGACTTCTTTATCGTACATTGCAGATTGCAGCGAGCATTCTATATCATTTACTCAACAATGAATACGTCTCTTCCTGCGCCACACTCCGGACAAGTATAATCAGCAGGAACATCTTTCCACGCCGTTCCGGCAGGAACACCCTTTTTTGAATCTCCTTTCTCACTGTCATACACATATCCGCAACTATCGCATTGCATTCTTTCCATAAAAAAGACTCCTGTTTTTTGTTGTCTCTTTAATTGTACCTCATAAAACCCTACTTTGCAATCAAGATTATTTATACTTTGAGAAGGACTTGCAAAATATTTTTGAAAGCATGCGAAATAAATAATTGACTTTTTTTTCAGGTTAGCATATGCTAACTTAGCAAAAGGATAAAACCATGGAAGAAAAGTACAATACAATTTTACAGACTTTCAAAGAAAACGGTTGCCGGATAACTGAACAGCGTAAAAATCTTCTTGCGATTATCCTTCAGAATCCCGGCAGTTCATTCAAGGAACTTTACTATTTGGCGAAGGCTTCCGACAAAGAAATTGGGCGAGCGACGGTTTACCGAACGGTTCATTCTTTGGAAGAATTCGGGCTAATGAAAAAGTTAGACCTAAGGGTTTCATAAAGAAAAGGGAAGACGCGCCAAGTCTTCCCTTTTTTTTTATTTTGCTTCCTGCGTAAAAACGCACGAAATACGCACGTTTCTTTCTTACCCTACAAATACATTATTTTATAAAGTGCCGTTAACTATATTGGCGCTTTTTTGGAAACGATAACAGTTTTCCTGATAATTTCATTAAGTCTATTAATCCAAATTAATCAATCAACATATTCTATACGAGGTCTAAAAAACTGTCCCTTAATCCAACCCGACAGCACTATAAATATCTTTAACAGTTTCTTTTTATTTTTATATCTTATTATTTTTATGATTTGATATATGACCGAAAGGTTATTGCTGATAATTCCCTTAAAACCGTCCTGTCTTGCAATAAAACATCTGTTCCTAAATGAAAATTTATATCTGTTCAATCTTTCCGGAATATCGGAGACTATATCTGTCGGATTATTATTTTTCATTTTATGAACTACACTGCTATTATAATTGCAAAAACAATTTTCATATCTTGAAATTCGCTTTGTGTACTCAATATCATCACCCCATATAAAAAATTCTTTTATAGGCAGACCATATTTTTTTACAATACGAGCAGGAAAAAGGATAGAAACAAATGATGCGGATTTACAACTGAGCACACCTGTCTTTGCAAAAAAAACAGTTTTTGCCGAAGACAGAGAAGCCGGAGCCGGAATATTCATAACACAAGGTTCATCATTTATCCATTTTACATAACTACATACAAATCCAAAATCAGAATTCAACTTTTCTATACTATCCACAAGATTTAATAGACAATCTTCATCAGGAATTGTATCGTCATCCATCGCCCACACATAATCATATCCTCGCTCTACACCTTCTTTTAATCCCCTGGAAAAACCGCCGGCACCTCCTGCATTATGATCCATGTGCACAAAGGGAACATTTGATTCTTTCAAATACGAAAGAGTGCCATCTGTAGAAGCATTGTCTATTACCAAAAAATCAAAATTTTTGTAACTCTGATTTGAAAGAGCGATTATACATTCCTTCAGCAAATCCAAACGGTTATAAGTAACAATTATTGCAAGTATTCTCATCTTTTAATCCTCAAACAAAATATTGAATGTGTTTTTCCTAAACCCCAAGACTTTCTTTTTCGATTGAAACTAAAATTAAAAAAATAATTTAAAACTATCAGTCCGATAAAAATTTTTACAAAAAACAAAGAGAAAATGCTTGTAATCGACGTTCCGCCGAACATCACAATACACAAGCTGTAAAACATATAACTATAAATAATTGCTGAAAAATTAATTTTATCCGATTCAAATCGCCATCTGCGCATATAAATATATGTGACTGTGTAAATAACTGAAGAAAGCGCAGTAAAAGAGATTACTCCCCAAAAGCCTCCGTACTGGTATTCAAAAGCTAACACAGTGCCGACATTTCCTAAACTCGCTCCGTTAATTTCCATAAAATCTAATTCTCGTCCTAATTCTATTAGCGGTATATATAAATCAAGATTTTTTAAAGGTGCGCTGAAATATATGGCAAAATAGTATAATGGCGAAAAATCATTTGTTCTTCCTATCCAACTTGCAGAAATGATAAAAAATACAAATCCTGTAATTCCTCCAAATAATATAGCCTTAAGAAAATTTTTCTTCATCTTCATAGGCGGTAATTTACGAGGATTGTGCTGATAAATAATATAAAATATACCTGCTGCAACAAAAATAACAGAAACCGCCCCGCCCCTGGAGCCGCCAAATAGACTCAGCATGATACTTCCCAAGAATGCACATATCCAGCCGAATTCTATTTTTTTTGCGCATAATAAATTATTTATAAAAATATAACTGCTGAAATAACCCGATAACATACAAAAATTTAAGAGAAAACTCAAAAGTTTGGGCATTCTTTTTTCTTCTTTTACAAAATCAAGCCTATAGGCAATTATAGAAGACGCTAAATCATCTCCATAAGTTTTAAAAAAATCCAAAGCCAGTTTTAATGTAAAAAACCCAATAATCAATAAAAGCAATAATTTCCCGCCGCCAAATGCAATTTTGTTATCAGAACTCTTATTAGCACATACATCAAATTGACGAGATTTTATTAATATTCTATTTCCGTTAAGTGCATTGTAAGTAATTCCGGAAACTATGGAAAAAGTAAAAACCGCCACAAAAATCACAAAAAATGTCTTTACAGAATAAGTTCTTAGCTCCCATAAATCATACCAAAATAGCGCGTATAAAGCAGGTACCAATAAAGAAAATGAATACACACAGGCAGGAGCTATAAAGTCTGAATGATAAATCTTGTAATTTATAAAGAAGAATAAAATCAGCATTAAAATTGTAACAAAAAACACAAATATCTCCTAATTTGCATAAATATTTGACAATCTTTTTGCCGAATCATAAATGTCAAATCCATGTTCCGACACAATTAAGTGCGCACAAGCTCTATCATCAAAAGTTGCATTTTTTATCCTATCCGCCCAGATTTCATAAGACTTACCTATAGGCAAAAATTCACAAGAAGTAAGAATTCCTATTTCTGCGGTTATTTTATCGGAAAAAATACATTTTAAACCGTTTGTCTGTGCTTCTACACCGCTTACAGGCAAGCCTTCAAATCTTGACGGCATGGCAAATATATCAAACGCATTAAGTAAATTATTAACTTCCGATGTCTGACCATAAAACACAACCCGCTCTGAAAGTCCTTTTGCATTTACCAGCTCTTCTACATTTTTTCTATTTTCTCCATCACCGACGAATACAACCATATACATATCTTTAGGAAGCAAAGCAAGCGTCTCAATCAAGAACTCAGGATTTTTTTGATAAGAAAGATTTCCTACCATACCTATAACAATTTTGTTTTCAGCAAGCAATTTCTGCCTATATAGACTTCTTGTATCATCTGAAAATTTAAATTTTTCTATATCAACGCCATTTTTTATTATCTCAACAGCTCTGTTATCAGACTTAAACATCCATTCGGAAGCTAAATCTGAACACGAAAGATATACATCTGAATTCTTTTTTAGGAATGGTCTGGCAAGCAAATGCATGATGTACTTTAACCATTTGAATTTTCCATTAATTCCGGATGAATGAGAATGCAGTATAACTTTACTGCAACCGGCTTTTTTTGCAGGCTTTGCATAAATCAATAATTTGAAGGCTGTATCTGCATTTATATGAATAACATCATATTTGTGCGCTTTTAAAAACTTATAGAACAAAAACGGAGTCAAAAAATGTCCTACAAGTCTATTTTTTCGCAAATTTGCCTCAAAAAATTTGCTTCCGTTTTTTTTAAGTGCGTCAGTATATGCATTTTTGCGGAACTTCCCCATCCAATAAAAATCAAAAATATAGTCAGACAATAATTCGCCCTGCATCTGATACATCAACGCAAAAGCTCCGCCTTCGCCATCAAGATTAACCTGCAATATTCTTGTTTTTCTTTTTATATTCTGTTCCATAATATCAATCCTATTAATGAGAGCTAAAACACCCCTAAAAGGATACACAATTTTGTCTCTATATCACATACAGGAATATTTGAAGAAAATCCTTCATATTTCATCAGCTTTCTTTTTCCCGGCAACGAACGATTGTAAACGCTTGTCGCAATCAAAAAATCCGTGACATCAGGGCGCAACTGTTCTTGAAAAGAAGATAGCAAATATTCAGAAATAAGACTACGAACTTTTTTTCTTGCAAAAAAGCATTTATATTCGGTTTGAATCCTTTTCCGGATTCCGTTCCCTCCGCCGGTAATGCTGGAGGAAAGTCTTCTATGCAAAATAAAAGAATCTTTATCTATATAAACTTCACCGCAAGCAAAGCCTATAGCCCCTACAACAAAATCATGATCAGGAAACGAAATATCATTTATGCCGTCATCAATTAATAATTCAAATAATTTTATAGCAGCGTCTTTCAATGATTTATTAAAAACATAAGTGCAGCCTGCCAATCTGGGACGAGCAAAATAACATCGCAATGAGTTTGTCATATTCGAAATATCATTAACTCCAATCTCATTAAGATATCTATCTGTTATTTTTAAGCTTGATACATATAATTTTATGTCCGAATTCAATTTATTTAAATTTTCGACGGCCTTAGATAATTTATTAGGTAACCAAATATCATCCTGATCTGAGAAAGCATAGTAATCGGCAGATTCAGACTCTTTCAAGCCGAATAGAAAACTTTTTCTATACCCTATATTATTCCCCTTTATAAGGCTTATTCTACCCGGATATTTTTTACATTGAGCGTTTAAAATATCTAAAGTGCTATCGGTTGAACCGTCATCCCGAACTGTAATATGAGTATCGACATTTTCTTGATTCAGTATAGAAGCTATCTGTTCTTCTAAATATTCCGCACCATTGTATGTAGATATTATAACTTCGACTCTCATATGACCTCTGTTCAGAATAATATCATAATATCTCTGCAATGTGTGGCATTAACAGAAAATATAACCCTTTTGAATCTTAACCATTTAAGATTCCTAATTTTAAATAATTAAAGAAAGACTTTCCGACCTTCCTTGAGCATACATAAATTTTTCATAACTACAGCATATCGAAAGTTGTACTTTTTCTGATATAGAAAAATTATATTGCATCGTAGACCCTGCATTTAGATAATCTTCGCTTAGGGAATTGCAGAAATTCCTTGATTTCGTTTATGCTGCTTTTTAATTCAGGCTTATTTATCTTTCTGAAAAATATAAATTCTTCCAAGTACACAACATAAACCGATTGCTGTTTTTTCTACGAATATTGCTTTTCAAATATGAAAAAAAAATTTCCAATATCGAAAATCTTTTTTTCTCAAAACCGAATTTTATTTATATGATTTTCGACAATAGAGTACATTCAAAATGAAATTATCAAGACAAAAACACTTACATTAGTTTATTGTAAATATTTTCCATTTCACAAACTGTCCTGCTTATAGAAAAAAGTTTTGCCTTTTCTATATTACGCTGCCCCATTTCAGAACGAAGCGATGGATTTTTATATAACACATAAATTGCTTTTACAAAATTCTGTCGATTTTTCATATCGCACAAAAAACCGTTCACACAATCTTCAAGGACATCACAATGACCTCGGATATTAGACGCAACCACAGGAAGCCCGGTCGCAAAAGCTTCAATCATTGCCATGGGTAAACCTTCCTGAAAACTCGGCATCACAAGCACATCAGAAATATGACACCAGTCAACAATATTGCGTACATAACCGGTGAATATTATGAAATCCATATTATTATCGGCTGCAAATGTTCGGTAGTATTCAAAAAGTTCACCTTTTCCACAAAGTACTACTTTTAGATTAGGAATTTTCCGCTTTAAGTCAGGGAAAATATCAAATAAAAACCTATGATTTTTCCGATGAATAAATTCCGCAGTATAAATCAAGATAAAGTCATCCAAAGAAAAACCCATTGAAGCACGAAGTTGGATTCTTTCATTTTCGTTTTTGAGCGGAAAAAAATGTTCCAAATCTACTCCGACCCCATTTATTTTGAAAATTTCCGGAGAACAATTATGCAGCATACAAAGTCTCCGTTTTTTCTGATACCGAGACAGATGATTGCTGAATAAAACCGTCTATCGTTTTACAAGCTAAGTTCGCCTTAAATTTTTTATAATATGGGAAGATAAGAACTACACTACGCCCCCCCCCATAACTTTTTGTTATTTCATCTATGAGCTCGCCATAAATTTTTGCCATAAGTTCTACAGAAGTCATTACGGAATAATTTTTTGCCTCAATAATATTTCGTTCCCCGATTTCAGAACGAAGAGCGGGATTTTTATATAAAATCATAATTGAATCAATCAGGGTTTTCCGGTCACTCAAGTCAAATAGAAAACCGTTTTCAAATTGCTTTAGAACATCGCAATGCCCACGAATATTAGATGCAACTACCGGTAATCCTGTTGCCATACCTTCAATAATGTTCAATCCCTGACCTTCCTGAACGCTGCAGGAAACGCATATATCTGAAATACGATAGAAAAGATTCACATTTTTTGTATAGCCGGTAAATATAATGTAGTCCATGCCGTTAGTTGCAGCAAATGTGCGATAATATTCCAAAAGTTCACCTTTTCCGCAAAGTATCACTTTTAAATTAGGAATCTTTATCTTTAAATCCGGAAGTATATCAAATAATATTTGATGGTTCTTTCTGGGAATAAATTCTGCCGTATAAATCAAAATAAAATCATCTTGAGAAAATCCATTTGAAAATCGAAGAGTATTTTTCTCAGCCACATCTTTTGACGGGGAAAACCGTTCCAAGTCTATACCAACCCCATCTATTTTATAAATTTTAGAATGATGTCTTTGCTCTTTCATAGTCTTCCTGATTAATCGTTACTATTATATCCGTGCAGCGGGAAAGCCATTTTTCGATGGGAAAATATAAAAGCCAATTCAATAATGGCGCACCTTTATAAAAATGAAATCCGTGTGCCGTATAAATCACCTTTATTTTATGTTTCTGCCAAAGTTTTCGTGCGGCAAGCCGCCCTATAACACCTCCCATAGGTGTATGGCAATGTAAAATATCATAATTATTTTTAATAAGCAGTTTTTCAAGTTCCTTACATGCATTAATATTTTTCATACTAAAAGGACTTCTAACTATTGAAATTGAAAACTGATTATCACAGACGGGAACAACTTCCTCTCCGGCAGAACAGTAGTCAACTTGCCAACCTTGATCCTTAAACCATTTCATATACGGAAGATTAAATTTTGAGAAATTCGCTGTATTTGAAAGAAAAAGTATTTTTTTCATGTTTATAACCTATGCATCAAGATTTCCTAAAATTTTTTCTGCATCTTTCATTGCTTTTTCTATTACATTTCCCATATCATAATATTTGTACTCTGCAAGCCGTCCGCCAAAAATCACATTTGACTCTTTATCCGAAAGCATTTTATATTGTTTATACAATACAGTATTCTTTTCATCATTTACAGGATAGAACGCCTCCATTCCATCTTTCCATTCTGTAGAATATTCTCTGGAAATAACTGTAATATTCTTTGAATACGCAGGATTTTCCGGTTCAAAGTGCTTATGTTCAATAATACGAGTGTACGGAATTTCCGCGTCGGTATAATTTATCACTGCATTTCCTTGATGATTGTATTCATTAAGGATTTCCGATTCAAATCTCACTGTGCGATATTCAAGTTTACCGAATCTATAGTCATAAAACTCATCTACCTTTCCCGTAAACACAATTTTATCTGCAATATTTTCCCAGTGAGCTCGATTCGCAAAAAAATCCGTAGCAGTTTTATTTTCAATACCGTCAGACAATCCTTCAATCAGCTTGTTATATCCGCCAATTGGAATGCCTTGATATAAATCATTAAAGTAATTATTGTCAAAAATCATACGTACAGGAAGCCGATTGATTATAAAAGCCGGTAATTCGGTACATTTTCTTCCCCATTGCTTTTCGGTATATCCTTTTATCAATTTTTCATATATATCATACCCTACAAGACTAAGAGCCTGCTCCTCAAGATTCTGTGCCTTTCTATCACCCATTTTTTTGAGCGCAACATTTCTCTGTTCTTCTATTTTTACCAATGCCTCTTCCGGAGTTTTTACTTTCCAGAGCTGATAAAATGTATTCATATTGAACGGAAGGTTATATAGTTCATCCTTATAATTTGCTATCGGGCAATTGGTATAACGATTAAATTGAACAATAGAATTTACAAAATCCCAAACTTGCTTGTTGCTGGTATGAAAAATATGTGCACCATATTTATGAACATGAATACCTTCAACGGTTTCACAATATATATTTCCTCCCAAATGGGGACGTTTTTCTATTACAAGGCATTTTTTAGATTTCTGTTTTGCAAGATATGCAAAAATCATTCCATACAAACCTGCCCCGACAATTAAAAAATCATATTTCATTTTCTATTAATTCCTTGTTTTTAAACCATAAAAATTGCAAACAGATAAATATGCGACCTATTTGCAACCGCTTCAATTATACACAGAAGTGTGCTGAATTTTAATACAGAATAAATTTATTTCATGGAAAAATTCTATAATATTTTTGAAAAAGCAAATTATGAAATAAAAATATGACTGCACAATCTGCGAACTTATTCCCACTCAAAAATTTATATATTTCCCCGGAAATCCAAATTAAATTCTCCCGAACATCGGCTAATTTTGAAAAAAGCAAAAACTTACATAAGTGATTATTTTTCCCCGTAGATTTTTAACTATACCCAAATAAAGCCCCGGCGGCAATTTATATCAGAAAAACTTACACTGACGCACGGTTAATATTTCATCAAGTTAAGCACCGTACATAATTTTCATGCAAATCCTGTTTTTTTATCTATCAGAAAATTATTTTCGCACAAAAAAACAGCCGCCCGGTGTACAAAACTGCACCTCAGACGGCTTCTGATACATAGCCGGATTTTCCTATAAACGCATTATTTCGATTTTGAACAACGAAACAATGCATCCACGGAAAATCGTCCGGTATTAATCCTGATCGTCGCTTTCGAAACTCGGTTCTTCGACTCGGCTTTGCTCAAGTTCTCGCTCAATTTTTCGACGTTCAAGGATTTCTTCCATTTGGACATCAAGGTCTCGATCGCTTCTGTCAAAGAGTTTTACGCTCTTGTAATTTCGGATTCCAGTTCCTGCAGGAATTATGTGACCAATTGCGACATTTTCCTTGATTCCGTGAAGTCCGTCGGTATCGCCTTTGATAGCGGCGTTGGTAAGAACTCTGGTTGTCTCTTGGAACGAAGCCGCAGATATGAACGAATCCACATTCAAAGCGGCTTTCGTGATTCCTTGGAACATCGGACGAGCGACGGCAGGCTGTCCGCCTTCCGCTATCACCCTGCGATTTTCCTCGTGGAACTTGTATTTGTCCACCTGCTGACCGTAGATGAACTTAGTGTCTCCCACAGCCATGACCTCGACCTTTCTAAGCATCTGCCGAACGATTACGCCGATATGCTTATCATTAATCGATACGCCCTGGGCACGATAAACCGCTTGGATTTCGTCCATCAGGTAGTTCTGAAGAGCGTTTTCGCCGAGAATCGCAAGGATGTCGCTCGGATTCGGAGCTCCGTCGCAAAGCTGCTCGCCAGCCTCTACATTGTCACCGTCCCGGACAAGCATATGCTTTGTCGTCGGAACAAGATGTTCCTGAAGTTTTCCAAATTCGTCCTCAACCGTGATTACACGCTTTGCCTTCGAAATTCCCTGAAACTTGACTTTTCCGGAAATCTTTGCAAGAACGCAAGGATTCTTAGGTTTTCGAGCCTCGAACAGTTCCGTTACACGTGGAATACCGCCCGTGATATCGTTTGTTTTTGCAGCTTCCTTGGGCAATTTCACAAGCGTAACGCCTGCCTTGACTGGCTGCTTGTCCTCTACCTGAAGAACGGCACCTGCAGGAAGATAATAACTTCCCTGTTCGTTTCCGGCTTCGTCTGTAATAAGAATTCGAGGCTGCTTCACGTCAAGATGAAGGTCTGTAATCGTGCGTTCCGTTTTTCCGGTCTGCAGGTCTGTTTTTTCGACAAGCGTAGAACCGACTATAACGTCCTCAAAATGGACATATCCATCGCTTTCCGCAATTATCGGGTCTGAATACTGGTCGAACGTTCCGAGCGCCATTCCAGCCTGAATCACGTCCCCCGCCTTTATATGAATATTGGAACCGTTGGCGATTTTTACCTCGATTTCCTTGCTTGTAAGGTAAAGCGTTCCGTCCTTCAGAAGCACTTTTCCGGAAGCCTTCGCCGTAACATTCTTTCCTTTACGAACAAGAAGAATGGAATCCTTCATAAGGCTTACGCCGTCGCCGATTTTGAGTTCATCGCCGTCTTCAATTTTAATCGAATCAAGAATGCGGATGACTTTCATAGCACCCTTTCGAGTGAAGAGCCAGCTTCCGTCCTTCATTTCTACGTGAGTTCCCCTAACATCATTTATGATGGCAGGAAAATTCAACACGATTCGGTTATCTTCCGTAGCTTTGTCTGCAGTACCACCGGAATGGAAAGTTCGGAGCGTAAGCTGTGTACCCGGCTGACCGATTGACTGAGCTGCTATTATACCAACAGCCTCGCCAATCTCGACGATTTTATTTCGCGCCAAGTTCTGACCGTAACACTTTATACAAACTCCGTGCTGAGCCTCGCAAGTAAGAACCGTCCGGAGTTTTACTTTTTCGACACCAGCAAGTTCTATTTCTTTTGCCAATTTTTCATCGATATATGAGTTCACGTCGCAAATCAAATCGCCCGTAATCGGATGAACAACCCGCTCAATCGTATAATGACCGACAATTCTTTCGGAAAGCGGAACTTTAATCTCGTCTCCTTCCTTGATTGCCGCATAGTCAATGCCGTTGATTGTTCCGCAGTCTTCTTCGTTTACAACAACATCCTGCGCAACATCAACAAGACGACGGGTCATGTAACCGGCGTCCGCTGTCTTCAAAGCCGTATCGGAAAGACCTTTTCGAGCACCGTTTGTCGAAATGAAGTATTCGATAACCGAAAGACCTTCCTTAAAGTTCGACTTGATTGGAAGTTCAATGATTTCTCCGGAAGGTTTCGCCATAAGACCGCGCATCGCAGCCAACTGGGAAATCTGCTTCTTTGAACCTCGCGCGCCGGAAGTCGCCATCATGTATATGGTGTTGAATCCGTCTTTGTCGCTCGCAAGATTATCCATCATTATCTTGGTAAGTTCGTCGTTCGTCCTTGACCAAATGTCGCACACGCGGTTGTAACGCTCATCGGCTGTAATTACACCTTGGGAATATTCGTTTACAATCTTTGCGACTTCCTGATTGGCTTTTTCGACCATGCCCTTCTTTTCGGCAGGAACAAGAATGTCATCCATGGAAATTGTAGCTCCAAAGAAAGTTGCATTCGTGTAGCCGACAGATTTTATCGCATCAAGCATCTGAATTGTAAGCCAAGGACCATGCGCATGATAAACATACTCAATCATGGACTTGAGAGACTTGTCGCCCATCTGCTTGTTAATAAAATCAACTCCGTCTGGCATGGCTTCATTGAAACGCAAAGTTCCCGCCGTCGTTTCAATGAGTTCTCCGGTTTTGAACGCCTTTTTGTTCCAAGCGTACTTGTCCCCGTCAAAACTGTCTTTCGGAGCAGGGACTTTTACAAGCTCCTGCCATTCGATAGCTCCTGATTCGGCGGCGAGCCTTACCTCATCTGCGGAACTGAACATCTTGGGTCTTTCTCTTACGTTCGGCTTTATGGAAGTCATATGGTAGATTCCAAGAACCATATCCTGAGACGGAGCAACGATTGTGTTTCCGTTTGCAGGGTCAAGCAAGTTCCTTGCAGAAAGCATGAGCGTCCAACATTCCATCTGGGCAGCCTGCGTCAAAGGAACATGAATTGCCATCTGGTCGCCGTCAAAGTCCGCATTGAACGATTTACATGCAAGCGGATGAAGTTTAAGAGCCTTTCCTTCCACAAGCACAGGCTCAAACGCCAAGATTCCCAATCGGTGAAGGGTCGGGGCTCGGTTCAACATCACAGGATGCTCTCGGACAACCTCGTCCAAAATGCTGAACACCTCAGGGGCTTCCTGCTCAACAAGAAGTTTTGCCTTTTTGATGTTGAATACTACATCCTTATCGACGAGTTTCTTCATTATAAACGGCTTGAAAAGTTCCAAAGCCATCTTTGTCGGAAGTCCGCACTGCCAAAGTTTCAGTTCAGGTCCGACCACAATTACCGAACGACCCGAATAGTCAACTCGCTTACCCAAAAGATTCTGACGGAAACGCCCCTGCTTTCCTTTGAGCATATCGGAAATCGACTTCAGAGGTCTGTTCGAAGCACCTTTTACTACACGCTTTCGCTTTGAATTATCGAACAATGCGTCAACTGCTTCCTGAAGCATTCGTTTTTCGTTGCGGATTATGATGTCCGGAGCGTAAAGAGCTTGCAGCCTTTTCAAACGATTGTTGCGGTTTATTACACGGCGATACAAATCGTTCAGGTCGGAAGTCGCAAAACGTCCGCCGTCAAGCTGAACCATAGGACGAAGTTCCGGAGGAATCACCGGAATCACATCCAAAATCATCCAAGACGCTTTGTTTCCCGAAGAACGGAAATTTTCCACAATTTCAATTCTTTTTAGAAGCCTCTTATCACTTTTTGCGCCTTTTTCAATCATTTTGGCACGGAGTTCCGAAGCCAAGGCATCCAAATCCGTCTGGTCAAGAAGCGTTTTTATGGCTTCCGCCCCCATGTCAGCCGAGAAGGTCTCGCCGTAGCGTTCCCTCATCTCGATGAATTCGTCCTCTGTCAAAAGCTGCTTGGGCTTGAGTTCCGTGTCGCCCGGATCGATTACGATATATTTTTCATAATAAAGCACGGAGCGGAGAGCCGCAACCTGAAGGTCAAGCAGAAGCCCCATTCGGCTTGGAACGGAACGATAATACCAAATGTGGCTTACCGGCGCGGCAAGTTCGATATGTCCCGTTCTTTCTCGGCGAACCTTGAAATGCGTAACCTGAACGCCGCAGCGATCGCAGACAACACCCTTATAACGGATGGACTTGAATTTTCCGCAGCAACATTCCCATTCTTTTGTTGTACCGAAAATTTTCTCGCAGAAAAGACCGTCTTTCTCCGGACGGAGGGTGCGGTAATTTATTGTCTCAGGCTTTTTTACTTCGCCATATGACCACGCACGAATCCTTTCCGGGGACGCAAGTTTTATTTTAAGACTGGAAAAATCCTGAATATCACGCATTAGAGTTCTCCTTATCGAAGCCTGAAGATTCCTTATCTATCAAATCCTGATCACGTTCCGTCAGGGCAATTTGCTTACCCATGTCGTCATAAATCGTGAAATCAAGACCCAATCCCCTAAGTTCCTGCACCATTACATTGAACGCCTCAGGAACTCCCACCGGTGAAGTCGGATCACCTTTTACAATCGATTCGTAAATCTTGGAACGGCCGTTCATGTCATCGGATTTGATTGTCATCATTTCCTGCAAGGTGTTTGCGGCTCCGTACGCCTCCAACGCCCAAACTTCCATTTCTCCAAGACGCTGACCGCCAAATTGAGCCTTACCTCCGAGCGGCTGCTGCGTTACAAGCGAATAAGGACCTGTAGAACGAGCGTGCATTTTGTCATCGACCAAATGGTGGAGTTTCATAAAGTAAATCACGCCGACAAAAATCGGATTCACGAAAGGCTCGCCCGTCTGTCCGGAGCGAACAATCTGCTTTGCGTCGCTTGCAAGTCCTGCTTCGGCAAGTTTCGCGGCTATCTGCTCCTGGCTTGGGGACTGGAACACAGGCGCTTCAAAGAACTGATTCAGATAACGACCGGCAACTCCAAGTTCGCTTTCCATAATCTGTCCGATGTTCATTCGTGAAGGAACGCCAAGCGGATTCAAACACACATCAAGTGGAGTTCCATCCTCAAGATACGGCATGTCCTCCGGCGGAAGAATTCTAGCAACGACACCCTTGTTTCCGTGACGACCTGCCATTTTGTCGCCCTCGCGAAGTTTTCGCTTGTTTGCGATGATTACCTTTACGACTTCGGTAACGCCCGGACTAAGCTGTTCGTCGCCTTCCATTCGGCTCATCCGCTGAACATCGATTACGACTCCTTCAACTCCGTGCGGAACATGGAGCGAAGAATCGCGCACTTCTTTTGCCTTTTCTCCGAAAATCGAGTTCAAAAGTTTGAACTCAGGCGTGGTTTCAGTGTCGCTTTTAGGCGTAACTTTTCCAACAAGAATATCACCTGAACGAACTTTCGCTCCGATTCGGATAATTCCTTCCGAATCAAGATTGTCCAAAGCCTTTTCGCTGGTATTCGGAATTTCGCGGGTGATTTTTTCGTAGCCGAGTTTTGTTTCCCGAACTTCAGTCTGGAATTCCTTGATATGGATTGTGGTGTACATATCCTCGCGGACAACACGCTGAGAAATAAGAACAGCGTCCTCATAGTTATAGCCGTTCCATGGAACAAACCCGACCAAAATATTTCTTCCAAGTGCGAGTTCGCCGTTGAACGTGGCTGGTCCGTCGGCAATGATTTCGCCGACTTTTACGTGCTGTCCCACCTCAACCGTAGGTCTGTTATGACTCCACGTATCGTTGTTTGTTCGCTGGTACTTCAAAAGTTTGTATTCCGTGACCTTTCCGTTCTGTTCAGGCTCGGTGCTCTTCACCTTTATCAACTCACTGGAAACATAAACAACATCGCCTTCGTGCCTAGCCTTGACGATTACGCCTGAATCGTAGGCGGTCTTTTTCTCCATTCCTGTACCGACATACGGAGGCTCAGGGAACAATAGCGGAACCGCCTGCCTCTGCATGTTGCAGCCCATGAGCGCGCGGTTTGCATCGTCATGCTCAAGGAACGGAATCAACGAAGCGGAAACAGAAATAACCTGACGAGGAGAAACATCAATATATTGAATATCTTTGACGCTTCTTGTTGTGTAATCACCACGGTGACGACATGAAATCATTTCCGACGGGAACGAACCATCTTCCTTGATTCCCTCCACAAGCTGTCCGACAGAATATCTGTCTTCGTCCATAGCCAAAAGATATTCGACTTCTCCTGTAGCTTTTCCGTCCACAACTTTTCTGTAAGGAGCTTCAAGGAATCCGTACTCGTTTATTTTTGTGTACATTGCAAGAGAAACAATCAAACCAATGTTCGGACCTTCAGGAGTCTCGATAGGACACATTCGTCCGTAATGGGTGTAGTGAACATCTCGAACCTCGAATCCAGCCCTATCCCTTGAAAGACCGCCGGGTCCCAATGCGTTAAGACGACGTTTGTGCGTAAGTTCGGAAAGAGGATTTACCTGATCCATGAACTGCGACAGTTGGGAAGAACCGTAAAATTCTCTGATTGCGGCGACAATCGGCTTTATAGAAACAAGATCCTGAGGCTTCATGGTCTCGGTTTCTTTAAGTCCCATGCGCTCCTTAACAATTCTTTCCATGCGGCTGAACGCAGTTTTCAACTGATTTGTAAGAAGCTCTCCAACGCAACGGATTCGGCGGTTTCCAAGATGGTCGATATCATCGATTTGGTCTTCACCGATGTAAACTTTTATGAGGATTTTCATCGTATTGATGATATCTTCCGGTATAAGAACAAAACTGTTCACATCGTCTTTATACTCAAATTTTTTGTTCAGTTTGTAGCGTCCCACTCGCCCAAGATCGTATCGCCGTTCACTAAAGAACATCGATTTCAAATCTTTTTCAGCGGCATCGACTGTAATCGGCTCGCCCGGGAGCAGAATCGTATAAACAGCGGCAAGAGCATCTTCCTTAGTCGGCTCCATATCCACAGAGCCTTCCTTCACAAAACGCACTTCCTCGCGGTCAAAACAATTGATGATAATCTGAGAATCCAAGGAATCGTTTTTTTCGTCCTTGTCGTTAGGATTCTTTTTTGTGGAAAACTTTATGAGTTCGATTTCACCTATATTGTTAGCAACCAAATCGTCGATGTCATGCGGATGTAGACGCACACCTGCGTTGAAAAGACGTTTTTCCTCCCCGTCATCGCTTTTTACGATTACGGCACTGGCAAGAACCCTGTCAACCAAGGCTTCGCGTGCCTCGATAGAATCAACCACTTCAACTTTTTCAGTCTTGTAGAAGCACCTGATAATCTCTTCTCTGGTAGAAAAGCCCAGTGCTCTAAGGAATATCGTTCCAAGAATTTTCTTTTTGCGGTCGATTTTTGCAAAAATCAACTCTTTTTTCTGGTCAATTTCAAATTCAAGCCACGAACCTCGATATGGAATTATTCGGCTTGAATAAATTCCCTTGTCATGCTGAAAAATGACTCCGGGAGAACGATGGATTTGGGACACCACTACACGCTCTGCGCCGTTGATTATGAATGTTCCACGTTCTGTCATGAGCGGAATGTCGCCCATATAAATATCTTTCTGAAGGATTTGCCCCATGTTAAGCGAGGTCAGATTTATGAGTGCTTTCAAAGGAACTGCATAAGTGAGTCCTTTTTGCTTGCATTCCAATTCGGAATATTTTATGTTTCCGTAATCAAGTTCATAGTGCTCGAACTCAAGCGACATATCGCCGTTAGGGCTTTCAATCGGAAACGTAGAAGTAAAAACTTCCTGCAAACCTTGGTTTAGAACCGGTTCTCCTTTTTTTATTCTTTCTGCCTGCAAGAAACTTTCAAACGAAGAAGTCTGGATTCCAATTAAATCCGGTACTTCCATGAAATTAGGAATGTTTTTTCCAATGTACTGACGGTTGATTGTTCGGGTTTTTGCGAACATCAGATTCCCCCTGCCTATTGTGTTCAGTGGAAAACGCTACGTGAGAAACTCTGCACAGCACGATTTTCTTCTGACAATAATTTGTTAAAGAACTGAAAGTTTTTAAATCACAAAACTTCAGGGTGAAAAAAATCACCCTGAAGTCATTAATTTTAATCGGCTTTTCCTTAATTTACCTGAAAAAGCAATTATTTCTTTGATGCCTTTCCGCCGGCAGCAGTAATCTTAGCGATGATTGCGTCAGCGTCTGCCTTGCTAATGCCTTCCTTGAGAGGCTTCGGAGCTCCCTCAACAAGTGCCTTTGACTCACCAAGACCAAGACCAGTTACTTCACGAACCGCCTTGATTACGTTTATCTTGCTTGCCGCATCAAAACTGTCGAGAGTGACAGTAAACTCTGTCTGCTCTTCAGCAGCCGCACCTGCACCGGCAGCCGGAGCCGCTGCTACCGCAACAGCCGCAGTTACGCCGAATTTTTCTTCCATTGCCTTAACGAGTTCCGAACACTCAAGAACCGTCATTCCGGAGATTGCATCAAGAATCTGATCTGTAGTTAATGCTGCCATATTGTCTTCCTCACAAATATGTAAATATTTTGCCGTTCTTTTTCAGAACGTTGCGGTAAAAGCTCATACGAGCCGCATCCGCAAATCTTTCACGGACAGTCGACAGCTCTGAAGCCTGACCGTGAGTTTTATAGAAAAGCACCAAAAATCGCACTCGCAATTTTCAGGCTTTCAATAAACTTAAATTAGTTGGCTGCAGGAGCTTCAGCTGCGGGCGTTTCCGTTGCAGGGGTTTCCGCCGGTGCTGCATTTGCTTCCGCAGTTGCCGCCTCTGCTTTCGCCGGAGAAGCTCCGCCTTCCGACTCTTTCTTTTCCGCATATGCCTTGATTGTGGCGGCAAGTTTTCTTGCAGGACCATTCATCGCAGACATAAGCATAGCGATAAGCTCCTTCTTTCCCGGAACTTTAGAGAACGCTTCGATTTTTGCCGCATCGAAAAGCTCGTTTCCGACGTATGCGCCTTTTACGGTAAGAACGGGATTGTCCTTTGCAAAATCAAAAAGCGTTTTTGCGATTACATTGGAATCCTCTTTTCCCATGGCGACAACCGTAGGACCTTTCAGAAGTTCCGCCACGCTGTCAATATTTCTTTCCTTGAAAGCGATTCGGGCAAAATTGTTCTTCACAACCTTGAGTACGGACTCCTTTTCACGAAGCTTTTTTCGAAGAGAAGAAATCTGCTCAACGGTCATTCCGCGATAATCGGCAAAAATAAATTCGTCGTATCCCGCAAAAGTCTTTTTCGCCTCTTCTATAGCGGCAGTTTTTGCAGGCTGAACCTTTTTTGTAAGCATTGCCATAATTATTCGCCCTCCTTCATAGCTACCCAGACACCGGGACCCATCGTGGAACTAAGCGACACAGATCGTATAAAGGAAGCCGCAAGACCGTTAGGTGCTTTCTTGCTTACTTCAGCGATAAGAGTGCTTACGTTTTCCGCAACTTTCGCAGTGTCCATGGAACTTTTTCCGACAGCGATGTGAACTACGCCGCCTTTGTCGGCACGATATTCCGTCCTACCTTTTTTTAGTTCGTTGATTGCAGAAACTATATCGGTAGTTACAGTGCCGGTCTTGGGGTTCGGCATAAGCCCCTTTCGTCCCAAAACCATACCAAGACGACCTACGTCTTTCATCATGTCCGGAGTTGCAACGGCGACATCAAAATCGAGCCAACCGCCCTTTACCTTCTCGATATACTCATCCGAGCCAGCAAAAGATGCGCCTGCATCAAGAGCTTCCTGAACTCTGCCCGGCTGACAGAATACCAACACCTTTTTCTCACCTCGAAACTGGTTAGGAAATACAAGCGTATCTCGTATAGATGTGGATTTGTCTACTTTAAGAGAAATATGGGCTTCGATAGTTTCATCGAAATTCGCCAATTTCATATCCTTGACCATGCTGCAAGCGGATGCGACATCGTATTTTTTTGTCAAATCATATTTTGCGGCAGCCGCTCGATATTTTTTTCCGTGCTTCATACTACTGCTCCACCTCTACGCCCATACTTCGTGCAGTACCGGCGATGATTTTCTTTGCGGCTTCAAGATCGTTTGCATTTACGTCCGGCATCTTTGTTTTCGCAATTTCCTCAAGAGTTTTCTGCGAAAGAGTTCCAACCTTATCACGCAAAGGATTTCCCGAACCTTTTTCAAGTTTCAGCGCCTTCTTGATAAGAACTGCCGCAGGCGGAGTCTTAAGAATGAATGTGTACGATTTGTCCGCATAGACAGTAAGCACCACAGGGATTATAAGTCCCTTTTCCATGGATTTTGTTCTGTCGTTGAATTCCTGGACAAACTTCGGCGCAGAAACGCCATGAGGTCCTAGAGCAGGACCAATCGGAGGGGCCGGAGTCGCAGCACCTGCCGGACACTGCAATTTGATTACGGCTGTTACCTTCTTTGTTGCCATTTTTATTCTCCTAAATTGGTATGAACCGGAAAACCGATTCTAGCGAGATGCCTTTGACCAACGGACCTGCATCTCTCCCAAAAACAGGTAATGCTTGTACTGGCATACAAGCACCTGAAATTTTGCTACGCTTTAAGCTTTTTCCACCTGCCCAAGACTTACATCCACAGGCGTGGCTCGTCCAAAAATTTGGACATTTACTATCAACTTATCTTTCTCCGCATTGATTTCTTCGATGTTGCCGCTGAATGTCTTGAACGGACCGTCCGTGATTTTTACGAGGTCTCCAACATTGTAGTTGACCTTTACCTTTACAGGAACTTCTCCCTTGATTTCGCCAGCTCTCATCAGAAGATTTTTTGCTTCCAAAGTAGAAATAGGGCGAGGTCGTTCATTCGGATTCGTTCCTACAAAACCACCAACTCCCTGAATTCTTCTAAGTTTTGAACACGTGTCTTTCCAGCCGATTTCAGGAAGATCAAGTTCAACCATTATATAACCGGGTAAAAATTTATCTTTGCGTGACTTTTTTTTGCCGTCCTTGATTTCGACAACTTCTTCCATGGGAACTTTCACATCTGTTACGACAGCCGGATCAAGGTCTCCTTTGTCAAGAAGCGTTTTGATTGTCCGCTCTATCTTCCCCTCGAAACCAGTGAAAGACATCAAAATGTACCAACTCTTTGCCATGCGTTTTCAGTTCCTTGATTATTTCATTATCGCACGGAATGCTTCCGTAAAACCGAAGTCCAAAAGTCCAAGAATAACAGCGATTACAAGAGTAGATATAAGAACAACTTTCACGGAAGAAATAACATCCGCCCTAGAAGGCCACACAACCTTCTTGAGTTCAGTTTTGCTTTCTCGTAAAAATTGACCAAATTTTGTTGCCATAAAGTCCTCCGGAAAAACAAACCGACAATTTACATCGCCGATTCAAAAAAAACAGGGCAGGCAGGATTTGAACCCACGACAGGCGGTTTTGGAGACCGCTGCTCTACCACTGAACTACTGCCCTATATATCTACCCGACTGCGCTCAATCGGGAAATATACAAAATAAAAACTATTTAACTTTTGTTTCTTTGTGGTTGATATGCTTCCTGCAGAACGGACAATATTTACTCAATTCCAACTTACCGGTTATGTTCTTTCGATTCTTGTAAGTTGTATAATTCTTTCTTTTGCATTCCGTACACTGAAGGGCTATGATTTCAACCGCTCCCTTTTTCTTGCTTCCCATATTGTTCTCCTAAAAGCCCCCGTGCAGAATCGAACTGCAGACCTCAACCTTACCATGGTTGCGCTCTACCGACTGAGCTACAAGGGCAAAACTTGCCGTTGATATTACAACAATGCGTCCTAGAAATATAATAGACCACTAGTTTTGTGTCAATAATAAAGTCTAGAAATTCCTTAAAAACTAGTTTTTTCTATATCAATGTGCTAACATCGAATAATTGAGGTTGACATGAACATAGACATGCTTATCGATGGAATTTTGGATTCATATGATAGATACGGCGGAATCAACAGGAGCGGCTCCGAGGACTTTCCGAATAGGCAGAAAGTGGTGGAAGTGCTTTCGGATTTGCAATGCCTTATATTTCCCGGCTTCAAGGATGACGAAGAAATCAGCCCTACGGACATAAGATATATTACTGGTTGCAGGGTAAATCATGTAATCGCGGTTCTTACAAAAGAAATTCAAAAAGCCCTTTTTTATACGGTCTGCAAGGAAAAGGGAACGCCATTTCCGGGGAATAACGAAAATTCCAAATGTTTTAAAACGGCGGAAAAAATCTGTGTTTCGCTTATAGAGGAATTGCCGGAAATAAAACGAAAACTCAGTCTTGATGTGGAAGCGGGATTCAGCGGAGATCCGGCCGCAAAAAACAGAGAAGAAGTCATCCTCTCCTATCCGGCGATACAGGCAATCATGGTGTACAGAATTGCGCATTTTCTTTACACAAGCGGAGTTCCTGTAATTCCAAGAATAATGAGCGAACACGTTCACGGAAAAACAGGAATCGACATAAATCCGGGCGCAGAAATCGGGGAATCTTTTTTTATAGACCACGGGACAGGCGTCGTCATCGGAGAATCAACGACCATCGGAAACAACGTAAAACTCTATCAAGGAGTCACGCTGGGCGCATTGAGCGTAAAAAAAGAACTGATGAACAAAAAAAGACATCCTACAATTGAAGACAACGTTACAATTTATGCGAATGCGACCATTCTTGGCGGAGAAACCATAATCGGACACGATTCCGTAGTCGGCGGAAACACATGGGTTACAAAATCCGTACCTCCGAACACCGTTCTTACAAATTCGAATTCAAATCAGCTTTGAAAATCGAATGGCGATAAAACGGAAAAACAAATCGATTTTAGAAAATGTGCGTTCATTTCCGGGAAGCGTTTCGAAAAATTGACAAAATCACTTTTCCGCAAATTGATTTTGCGCACAGATTTTCCGTTTTAAAATCAGCGTTTTAGTTTCTGCTGCATAAACAGTTCCGCTAAAAAACGATTACGAGTTTGTAGAATAAAGCCGCTTATTTTATGCCGTTTCTAATTTATTGCAAAACAGCGGAAATTCATAAATCCCCGATTGTTTATACAATCTGCGGCTGCGGAATTTTAAGGGACTTTTTAAAATCGCAAGTCAAAATAAAAACATTCCGCCGGCTCCCCGTTCGCCGAAAATTGCTTAAACATTTTCAATTGTTCTAACCGGTGCTTTTTGATATATTTGTGGAATGAAAGAGAAAATTGAAAACTGCCCATGCGGCTCGGGAAAAACATACGACAAATGCTGCGAACCTGTCATCAAAGGTTCTGAAAAAGCAAAAACCGCCGAAGCGCTTATGCGCGCAAGATATTCCGCATACGTAACTCACGAAATCGATTTTATAATCGCCTCCTGCGAAGAAGGCGAAGGAATTGCCGACATCGACAAAAAGGCGACCAAAGATTGGAGCGAAAAATCCGAATGGCACGGACTTAAAATCCTGAATTCGGAAAAAGGCGGCGAAAACGATTCTGAAGGAACTGTCGAATTCACGGCAGATTACACAATGAAGCAAATGCGGGACATTCATCACGAAATTGCAGGCTTCAAAAAAATCAACGGAGAATGGAAATACGTTGCGGGTAACATAATTACCACAACCGTAAAACGGGAAGGCGAAAAAATCGGACGTAACGACCCGTGTCCGTGCGGCAGCGGAAAGAAATACAAAAAATGCTGCGGCGCATAGGAAAATGATGGAAGAACGAATTGTCACGGGATTCCACGCCGTAGAAGAACGAATTTTAAAAGCAAAAGTTTCCGGCAAAAAAGACGGACTGAAAATCTTTTACTCAAAACCGGGGCCCCGCATAAAAAAAATCATAGCCGAAGCCGAAGAAGCCGGGGTTCCCGTAAGCCGGACGGACAACAAAGTTTTGGACAAGATGGCGGAAACTCTTCCTGCAAGCGGGCGCGACCATCGGGGAATCGTACTTTCCGTCAGAACTGAGAATTCCGAAAGCCAAAATGCAGTTGATTTTGACGCATGGATTTTGGAATCAAAGGCAAAAAACGAAAGCGAAAGGCAAACCGTAATTATTTTAGATTCCATCACGGATCCGCATAATGTAGGCGCAATTTTACGAAGCTGCGACCAATTCGGTGCAAGCCTTGCAATCCTTCCCGACCATAGAGGAATAAAAGACATAGAAAACAGCGAAGCAATCGCAAGAAGCAGCGCAGGCTCAAGCGCATGGGTTCCCGCGGCAAAGGTTACAAATCTTTCAAGAGCGGTTCAGGCATTAAAGGAAGCCGGTTTTTGGATATACGGAGCGGATGCGGGCGGAGAAAGCCTTGAAAAAATCAGTTTCGCAAAAAAATCGGCAATCGTGATGGGAAGCGAGGGCACAGGACTTTCGCGGCTTTTGGGCAAAAACTGCGACACAATCGTTTCAATTCCAACCTGCGGAAAAATCGACAGTCTGAACGTTTCGGTGGCGGCAGGCATTCTTCTTTACGAAGCCTACAGACAGACAAAATAAAATATTGTTAAAACCCATCTTTAAGGCTAATATGATTTGCGAATATGGAATCTAAAAAAATCCTTGTGGTGGAAGACAGCAAACTTTTGAACGATTTTATTGCTTCCCAGCTTAAAAAAAACACATATTCCGTTACGCAGGCACTGAACGGCAAGGAAGCCTACGCTGCATTAAAGGCAACGTACTTTGACCTTATAATTTTAGACTTAAAACTGGGCGATGCCGACGGGCTTTCGATTTTAAAAACAATACGCCTCCAAGACAAACAGATTCCTGTAATGATAATTTCTTCGATAAACGATGACCAAACCAAAATCGAAGGATTCAGAATCGGCTGCGACGACTACCTTACAAAACCGTTCATGACAGGCGAAATGCTCGGAAGAATAAAACGGATGCTCGAAAGAAGCGAACAAATGCATCTTTCACAGGCTCCGATTCAAGAGACAATTGAATCCGGCACGCTAAAAATAAACGTAGCCTCACAAACCGTTCTTAAAAACGGAACTGAAATTCCAATGCGGAAAAAATATTTCGACATTCTTCTGTATTTTGTAAAGCACCCGAACGTTGCAATTCCGTTCAGAACACTTTACGAAGGCGCATGGAATACGGCGGTCGGCGAAGAAAAATCCATGGAAACAAACCTTTACGTGAACATCAACAATCTTCGAAAACTAATCGAAGACGACGCAAACAATCCGACGATAATAAAATCTGTTCGTCATGTGGGCTATATTTACAACGCCCCCGAAAACTGAACGGACTGAAAATGCATTTTTTCTTTTCGGAAAAATCGGCGGCTTTGCTTAAATTTTTTCGATAAAATTAAAAAGAGCGCGCAAAAATCTATTCGGAACGGAACCGTCCGGCGGATATAAAAAACGTTTTCCCGATTCGGAAAGTATTTTTTTTTACTTTTGAAGTTTTTCGTTTTAAGAATTCGGCAAAAAGCAAAAATTCTCCGGCTTTAAAAAGTCAAGATTTATTTTCAGCGACAGTATTTTTGCAGCGGAAAAAACTTACGCTGCAAAACGCAGCAACATTGCATTGCAAACTCGCTTATTGCAAGGAAGGCATAACTTCGGCAACCAAATAAAGCCGCCTTGTAAACCTGCAGATTTTGTAACAAAAATTCGCTTATTGCCTGCCGTTTCTCATTCATTACGGAACAGCAACTACTCGCAAATCCTCGATTTTTGAAGAAGGCTTGCGATTGCCGAATTTTTAGAAACTATAAAAAATTAAAGAGATTTCGTCAATTTTATCCGGAGCGGGGAAATTTTATTCCGTATCGTGAATTTCATCGTCAACGGATTCAATGCCGTGCGCAAAAGATTCGTCCAGCTGAAAAACCGCACTGAAACAGGCGCCACCTCCCTCCGCGTCGCTGTACAAAAGCCGTATGCCGTTTAGTTTTGCAAGTTCGTTCGCAACGTAAAGTCCAAGCCCAACCGTATGCCAATTTTTTGCCGAACCGGAATTGATTTTTTCAAAGCGTGTAAAAAGATACGGAACTTTGTCACTTGGAATTCCGTCGCCTTCGTCGGAAACTTTTAGCACCATTTCGCTGGAATTCGATTTTCTGAGCGAAATCTGTATCGTCACCGTTCCGTTTTCAGGCGAATATTTTATCGCATTGTCGATAAGATTCGTAAGGATTCCTTTCACCGCCTGCCGATTGCAATTTACCTGAGGCAGAAGTCCCGGAATATCCCAAACGATTTTTACGTTCTTTGTCTCGGCGCGCGACTCCATCGTAGGTTTTATAAAATCCAAAATATCTTCCACAAACAATTTTTCGGGAACATTCGCATATCGTCCGTCCGAAATCCTGAATGAAATAAGCACGTTTTGAATTATTTCGTTGATTTCCATAACTCCGTCTTTTATATCCCGGAAAATTTTCTGGCGTTCCGTGTCCATATCGTCTGCGTGAACAGAAAATTCTTCTATCCTGTTCAGAAGCAAGGTCAAAGGAGTGTTCACGTTGTGAGTAACAAAATACAAGAATGTGGATTTTTCGTTTTCCTGCCTGGAAAGCTCCTTGTTATGCTCAAATACGTTTTTCTGACGAAGAAGCGAATAGCAACGAGAAATCAATTCCGATGAATCGAAAGGTCTTATAACAAAATCGTTTACGCCTGCAAGATAGCCGGAACGGACAAGATAATTTGCAAAAAAATTGATTATCATCAGTATTGGGAATTGCAGAAGATTGAATCTTGAACGGATGCGCCTGCAGAGTTCGAACACGTCCCTCTCCGATGCGGGGTCGACTATCAGCATCTGGAATTCGCCTCGCTCTATTCCTGCGACAATCTGTTCCGCAGAATCCGTTTGCACACAGAAAAATCCGTATCCATTCAGGATGACTTTTGTGGTGATGCTGCTCTCATCGTTTTTTCCGTAAATGCATATCGCAACGTCCTTGAACTTGACGAATTCCTGATTTTCAATTTCGTCGTAAACTTCAGGGACAGGCGCAGATTGAGCCGGAATCATAGTGCTGTCTTCCGGAAGAAAATTCAGTCCGAGGATTTTTTTCATCTCGGTCACGTAGTCGGAAATTACGGCGGAATACGCAACAATTTTTGTGTGGTCGGTGGTGTCCTCTATCATGGAAGAAACCACTTGAATTATTTCCAGCGGCTGCTGAAGTTTATTCCGCACCTTCACCAAAAGCCCTGCAGGAATGCTTTTTTCTCTCAAAATGTCCGGAAAATAAACCTTGCTGTTCAGCGTAAAGTACGAAAGCAATTCTTCTTGCCTGGAATTTTGCGTTATGTTATACGAAGCGATTATAAAAATTCCGTAAATGACCAAAGAAATCATAAACGACATTGGAACAAGCTGTTCATAAAATACACGGATTCCAAGCAATTTGGAAACGCAGCCGATTCCGCCAAAAATGAACCACGGAACAAACGAAATGAATGTCGTAATCCAAATCAGATTTTTTCGAATCAGAAACCATACAAAATAAACCAGAGTCAGTATCAGGAAGGCGATGTATAAAAAACTCACGCCGGGAAAAAGGAATTCGTTTTCGTCAAAAAGAAAAAAACTAAACGCAAAAAAATTGAACGCAAATCCCGCTTGGACAAAATACACCGCGTCCACAAGCAGCGCAGTAATTCCTGTAAGCAGAAGCGAAAGTTTTTTTATCACAAAATATTCTGCAATCAAATACAATGAAAAGAAAGCGATTCCCCAAATCACAATCCAAAGAAATATTTGGTCGGACATAAGTTGGGCGAAAAAACCTTCTTCGTTCAGAACCACAGGGCTTATCGCAACCGGTCCAAAATTCTTCATTTCAAGAAAATATGTTTTTTCAGTGCCGGCAGGAACAGAGATTTTGAAGACGGATTTGTTCACAAAAGGATAGCCGTCGTCGATTGGGAACATCTGGAATTTTCTGAATTCCATAAGCACGCTGCTGGAATTAAAATCTCTGTTCAGCACAAAACAGTTCCGTTCTTCTATGCTTGAGTTTTCGATTATTATTTTGACGTAGGCGTATTTTCCCTGGGAATTTTTCCGCTTTCCGTCGAATTTTGTCCAGTTAAGAAAAGTGGAATTCAGTTCAATCGACGAAATTATCCTGTCGCTGGAAATCCAGTAAATTTCGCTTGACGTGTTAATGTTTTTTCCGTACGGCGCATAGAAATAGTGGAAGCAAATCAAAAAAATCATTTCCAATGAAACGATTACAAAAAGGGGAACGAGTTTTTTATTCATCTTGCTGCCACCCCGCCTGCCTTACCATTTCCAGCATTTTGAGTTTCCTTAGAACCCCAGAAAGAACGAACAGATTTGCGATGCTTCCCACCACAAGAAAAATTATGATGTATCGAAGTATTTTCCATCGGGCGTTTTTCGAAACTTTTTGACTTTGAGAAAAGCCGTGCGTCCTGCAGAATTGCTGGAATTCTCCGCTTTCAATCATCTTGATTATCGTGTTGTTTACAAGTTCACATTCCGCTTCGTTGCCTTTCCTAAAAGCAAATCTGTAATTAATTTCGAACAAAGGATGGGAAATGTACAATTTGTCCTTCAGATTCAGCATGTCAAACAAAACTTCGGCAAGTTTTAATGGAAGAAAAAGCACGTCCGCTTTTCCGCCAAGGATTTTTTTGCATGCGGAAGAAGCCATATAATTTTCGCTGTCGAATTCGGTTATCCCCAAATCCCTTATCCAGTCGCCGCTCACGATGTCGCAAGGATAGGACGCACAAATCTTGTCTTCGATGTCGCTTACAAAATCGGGCTTCTCGCCGTTCCGTGAAATCATTACAACATAATCGGACAGCACCGGAAGTGAAAACACATATTTTGATTCGGGATGATAGTCGATGACTTCAAACGGATTTTTTTTGCCGATTACATATTGATTCATTTTTTTAGTTTCAAACGAAATTCCGTAATATTCCGGCGAAACGCCAGCCCTTTCCGAAATAATTTGCGCAAGTTCGTGGTGAACGCCAAACGCCCTTTTGTACGTATCGATATTAAGAATTCCAACGATTTTTGCCTGTTCCTCAAGCATTTTTACACGGGCAGCGACGCAATCTCCGGAAACGCAAGCGGCAAAAAACAAAGCGGATTTTGAAAGCACAAAAACAAGCGCAACGACAAACGATTTAATCTTGTTCATATCAACTAAACCCCAAGCGTCATCATAAAATTTTCCTGACCTTTAAATTCATGGATTTTTGTTACCACGGGAACGCCGATTCCGTCTATTTTTTCGGAAGTCAAATCCACAAAAATTGAAATGTCGCCCTTTGCCTTTTCCGGAAAAAACGAAATGAAAATCCCATTGCCTTTATACGCCGAAGTTATGTTTCTGTTCAAATTCTCCGTTATGATTCCTGAAATCCGTTTCAAAATTCCGTGATTTCCCGTGTCGGGAACGACAAAAATCGCAACACAAAAAATTTTTCTAAAAATCTGATATTTTACGATTTCTTCTTGAATTTTGCTTTTTATATAATCGGACGTGAAAAGCCCTGTGGAAGCGTCGGTTATTTCATTCTGCATTTTTTCAACCATTTGCAAAGCGATTTTTCTTGAAGCCGACGCAATGTTTTCACTCTGCAAACCCTTGCGTTGCTTGAGTTTACGAGCCGAAGACAAATACGAATGCATGACCAAAATATTCACGATTACCAAAACGATTATGAATATAAATTCCGTCAAAATTTTTGTGACTGCGCTCCGCTTGGGATAAAAAAATGCAGCTTTTTTCAGAATTCTTCGGCTTTGCGCAAGTTCGTTGAATTTTCCGTCAAAGAGAAGTTTCATCAAAAAATCGTTTATAAAAGTCATTTCATCTCGTTCCGACTTTGAAAAAGCAAACGCAAAACGAATGTACGAACCGTTTCCAATAGAAGCAATCGAATAATACGGAACAGTGCATATGAAATCTGACGAAGCTTTTTTTTCGGAAAAATCGTCCGCGGCAAAAAAACGGCGCATTTTAAACGGATTTTCTTTTGTTTCGTAAGTAACGACAAAACATTCGGGCTTAAAACCGCTTGCATTTTCAAAAAAAGAAGCGGCTTCAGTATGGAATTTTCTTGTATTTTCAAACAAAAAAAAGATTTTGTCTTCGATTGTTCTGTCGGACGAAAATATCCGGCAAAAACTGACGGCAAAAATCAATGCCAAAAATAGGAAGACTTTCTTGTTCATATCGCAAAAAGATTATAGCATAAACAAAAACGAAAAATCATCAGAAAAAAGAGGAAACTTATGGCAAAAAAGAACGGCTCTTTGCTTTACAGATGCACGAATTGCGAACATTCACAATCAAGTTGGCTTGGTAGATGCCCCGAATGCGGTCAATGGAACACATTCGAGGAAGTCATCGTTGACAAAAATTCACCTAGCCGAGCGGGACAAGGCAGCGTTCTTGCGCAGAAAATAAAACCCGTTCCTTTGTCCGATGTTCAGGCAAAAGAAAATTTCAGGCTTCTAACCGGAATAGAAGAATTTGACAGGGTTCTTGGAAACGGAGCTGCAAAAAGATCTGCCGTCCTTTTGGGCGGAGAACCCGGAATCGGAAAATCAACCCTGCTTATTCAGATGGCGGCAGCTATGGCGAACGCACACTCCGTTCTTTATGTTTCCGGCGAAGAATCGGCGGCGCAAATCAAAGAAAGAGCGGACAGACTTTGCCTTGACACAAAAGGAATTGAAGTCCTATGCACGATGAGACTTGAAGACATACTCGACGCATTAGGTTCTCTGAATCCGGAAATGGTAATCGTGGATTCAATTCAGACGGTATATTCCGTGGAGGCAGGAATCGTTCCCGGAAGTATAAGCCAAGCAAAATATTGCGCAAACGAACTTGTAGGCTGGGTAAAAAACAAAGAATCCGTCCTAATCATGACCGCCCACGTCACAAAAGAAGGAACGATTGCCGGACCAAAAACCCTTGAACACATGGTGGACACGGTAATTTCGTTCGAAAGAAACAGCGACGACGTAAGATTCCTTCACGCACAGAAAAACCGATTCGGTTCTGTAGACGAACTGGGAATCTTCAACATGACTGAAAAAGGACTGATTCCCGTAATGAATCCTGCAACAATGTTCATAACCGAACGAAAAGAAAATCAAAGCCCGGGCGTTTGTTGCACGGCTGTTTTTGAAGGAAACCGAGTTTTTATGGTAGAAATCCAAGCGTTGACCGTACCTGCAAAAGCGGCTGTAAGCAGAGTTTTCAGCGAAAAAATCGATTCGGCAAGAGTAAGCAGAATTGCGGCGATACTCGAAAAGCGTTGCGGAATGAGATTTTTAGGGCAGGACATTTACGTAAACGTCGCAGGCGGAATAAGGCTCAGCGAAAGTGCAATCGACGGCGCTCTTGCAATGGCAATTTATTCGGCAAGAAGCGATATTCCCGTTCCGCAAGGGACAGCCGTGTTCGGAGAACTCAGCCTTGCAGGAGAATTGCGAAGCGTCCCGAAAATCAGGCAACGGGCAAAAACCGCCGAAGGACTTGGATTTTTCAATCTTTACGCCGCCGATGCAGAAAACGGAATAACCGAAATTAAAGACATCCGAAGTCTTGTAAAAAATGTGCTGAAATAAAAAATCAAAATGCAAAAGTGAAAAAGCGAAGGTTTATTTTAAACGGCACAAATACTGCTGGAAAAAGTCTACGTACAAAAATAGTATCGGACTTTTATGAACAACACCGCCGGCAAAGAAGAAAAACAAGATTATAGGTTTTATTTCAAGTTTTATAAACTCAAAGTTTACATTTTTCTAAGGCAAGCCTTAAACCTTTTTTTCAAGGGAGGAAACCAGCTCGGAGTTCGAAGCCCGCAGTTTTCCTTCCTTGATAACCCTCCTTCCTTGGACACGACCAAAGGACTTGCGCCCTTTGGAATCCCAATTCATTCATACATTTCAATTTTTTGGGGAAACTATATACGATATTTATAAAAAATAGAGAAACTCGACATTCGACCTTACAATATGCTTCCCGGAATTTTTGACTCCGCATTTCGGGCGGCACACCAAGTTCCCTTTTCAAGCGATTTCAAAAAATCTTTTGTCTTTGTATATTCGTACAAAAATCCCGCCGAAAACGAATCGCCCGAAGCTGTTGTGTTCACGGCTTTTATTTTTTTCACGGGAAATTCGACAAAGTTTCCTTTATCTGCGGCAAATGTAGATTTTTCGCCGCGAGTAACAACCAAAATGCAGCCGAGTTCAGCGCTTTTGTTCAAAACAAGATGTTTCAATTCGCTATCCGAAATTGGAACGTTTCCGCCGAACGTATTTAAAAATTCCTCTTCATTGATTTTTATTATGTTCGGAACGCAAAATTCAATTGTGTCCAGCAAAGCCTTTCCCCAATAATCCGCAAGAGAAATCTTTTTGTTTTGCGACACGATTTTTGCAATGCACGGAACGGTTTCTTTTTTCCACGACGCAGGCGAACTTCCGGCGATAAGCACAGCGTCCGCATTTTTTACCTCAAACCGCACAATTTCGAAAAGTTTTTCTTCCGCTTCTCCGAAAACTGACGAAACACACGGTTCTTCCGCGACCAATTCCGTAGTTCCGCCGTCTCTTGCGTCCAACAAAGTCCAACATTCCCTCGTTCGTCCGGGAATTTCAACCGGATTTACAGCAAGTCCGTCCCGTTCAGCCAGTTTCCTGAAAAAAGAAATATTTTCCGCCCCCAAAGGGCAGACGAGTCTTGCAGATTTTTTTTCCAACTGATTCAAAACCCTAGCGGAATTCGCAGCCTTCCCCGAAGCGTCAAACCTATATTCCGAAGAACGATTTACGGAATTTTTTACAACGGAATCAAAAGAAACGGTTCTCTGAATCGAAGGGCTAAGACCCACGCACAAAAATTTAGACATGAACAGATTTTATCGAGTTTTTTGCGTCGGGTCGAGGTTCAAAAATCCTTGTGAAAAACACAATTTCATGAAAAATTTCAGACAAATCTAAAAATCTGAAACGCCGCAACATTTTGTATCGGGTTTTAGATTTCTTCCATCGCTTTTCGAATGTCGTTCATCGAATATTCTTCTCGATTATCTTGGCTTGCGATTATTGCGGCTCTGTTTATCACGGATTCAATTTGTGCGCACGAAAAACCTCTGAATTTTGCGGCAAGATTTTCCGCCCCGCAGTCGGAAGTGTGTTTTTTGTCTTTTGAGTACAATTTTATAAGTTCTTTGACGGACTTTCCGTCCGGGAAAGGAACCGTATATTTTGCGTCAAAACGTCCGGGTCGAATCAACGCTTCGTCCAACGCAGCCCTGCTGTTTGTCGCCGCAACCACAAGGATTCCGCTGTTCTGCTCAAATCCGTCCAACTCGTTCAAAAGTGCGGTTACGATTCTTGTGTTTTCGGTTTCGATTGCAGAACCTGAATAATTTCGCCGTGTTCCGATTCCGTCGAATTCGTCTATGAAAACTATGCATGGAGCTTTTGCACGTGCTTTTTTGAAAAGAAGTTTTACTTTAAGCGGACCTATCGCCATAAACATACTTTCAAAATCGGTCGCCTTTGCAGGAATAAAATTAATTTTCGCCTCTCCTGCCAACGCTCGTGCAAAAAGCGTTTTTCCGTTTCCGGGCGCACCTTCCAAAAGAATTCCTTTAGGCAAACGAATTCCTTTTTTTGCGTAATACGACGGCTCTTTCATTATGCGCACAATCTGCATCATGTCGTTTTTAATAGAATCCATCCCCACGATGTCGGAGAATTTTACGCCTGTCTTGCGGACTGTCTTAAATGTGTTCGGACTGATGAATTTTCTGAATGCGATTATCACGATTCCCGCAAAAAATGAATAGAAAAGAATGTCAAATATCAGCGAGATTATTTTGTCAATCGATTTTTCTTCTTTTACGGAAATGCCATTTAACAGAAGAGTTTCTTTAAGACTTTGCGAATGTGGATTTTGTGTTTCAAACTCAGCTTTTTTGTCTTCGATTTTTGTAAACACAAGTTTTTCGCCGCTTATCGATACGGAATCGATTTTTCCGCTTTGAATCATTTCGTAGAATTCTTTATACGGAACGGAAGTTTTTGTTTTCGGGAAAAAATAATAGACAAATCCGGCTACGACAACCACAAAAACCGCCGGAATAAAAAAATTGCGTCTGACTCTCATTTTAAACCTTTCCATTCTTCAATTCCCATGCGGATATTCATGCATTGCACCGCTGCCCCCGACGCACCTTTTCCCAAATTGTCGAACTGGCTTGTAAGCACGATTCTTTCGTCATTCCCGTACACAAAAATCCTCATTTCGTTGGTATCCGCCAAGGAATTTGCAGGAATGAACTGAACTGAAGTTCCGCCGTCTTCAAAAAAATCTTCAACTTTAATGAATGTCGCGCCGTCGTAGTGTTCTTTTAATTTTTCCCAAACATTTTTTAGCGACGGCTTCCCGTTCAAAAGGTCAGCATGAAGAGCAACCGTAACCGTCATTCCCTGAAAATAGTCGCACACATACGGATTGAACGCCGGTTTCCGGTCAAGCCCTGGAATTTTTGTCATTTCCGGAAGATGTTTATGCTCCTGACCGAGCGCATAAAGTCTTGGAGACGAAAGTTCTGCGCTTCTCTCCGGATTTTCGTACATTTCTATCGCTTTTTTTCCTGCGCCGGAATACCCGCTCACCGCATGAATTGAAATCGGATAGTCCCTTGGAAGAATTCCATGTTTCACCAAAGGATATGCGAGCGCCACAAAGCCCGACGCATAGCAACCGGGAACGGCAATTTTGTTCGAGGCGGCAATTTTTTCTCTGAACGAAAAACCCAACTCGGGAAAGCCGTAAGCCCATTCGGGATTTGTCCTGTGCGCCGTAGATGCGTCTATAAGAACGGTTTTCGGATTTGAGCAAAGGCTTGCGCTTTCGATCGCGGCTGAATCTGGAAGGCAAAGAAACGTAAAGTCCGACTCGTTTATGAGTTTTTCCCGCTCATCAGGATTTTTGCGCTTTTCTTCCGCAATTTTTAGAAGCTCGATGTCGCTACGATTCTTGAATCTTTCAAAAATTTTTAGACCCGTCGTACCTTCGCTTCCGTCGATAAAAACTTTTACAGCCATTGTGTCTCCCCAAAATAAAATGACGTTTTTTATTTGAAGCCTGTTTTTGAACACATTCTTGCGGATTTCTCGTTTTGCCGAAAAATACAAAAATCCGCCGTTTTAAAATCAAAAAAAATCCCAAACCGACGAATCATGCAAGAACGAAAATAAATATAGCGTTTAAAACGAATTATGTTAATAAAAACAAAAAATCGAATTCACGAACGATTTTCACTGAAATTTTAGAAAACGTTAAGATTCGTTTGCTATAATTCGCACATAGAGTGATTCGAATGTTGTATTAAGGACATCGAGAAAGTTTTGGAGAGATGACGGAGGGAGTTTTTCCAAAATCGAGAGAGTTAAAATCGGGATCTGACAAAATCAGACCCCGATTTTTTTATCTCCTATGCAGATTTTGCGGAGATTTTTAAGAAAATCGATATTTTTCAGAAACTTCTATCTATATTAAATATTTTTTTGCTGTAAACTACATTTTATGGTGAGCAAAGGAAGAAAACAAGTATAAGGTGATGGCAGGTTCTTTGCCTCTTATGGCAGTTGATTTTAATTCAACCGCTTTTGTTCATCTTTTTTAGTTGTGATATATACAAAAAGGCGTACTATGGGCTAGAATACTCGGGTTGTTAACTATCGACGCTGCCCCGCTAGTACGCCTTTTTTTCTATATATAAGCGTATATAAACAGTAAATTCCGTTCCGACCTTCCTTGATTCCGTACAAATCGACTAAACGCAAAATTAATTTTTGAACACGGAACATTTTTCTTTGAATTGTGCTTTGGTTCATTTTGGGATAAAATGAAAGCGTTTTATGGGAGGTTTTAATGAATGTTTTGGTGATTGGCGGAGCTGGCTACATAGGAAGTCATGTTGTCAAGGAACTTATGAAGAGCGGCAACAAAGTTACGGTTTTTGACAATCTTTCAAGCGGATTGCGAAAAAATCTTTTCCCTGAAAATGATTTTTTGTACGGGAACATTCTAATTCAGGAAGACCTTGATTCGGCATTTTCCAGAGGATTCGACGCTTTCGTTCATCTTGCGGCATTCAAGGCTGCCGGCGAAAGCATGATAAATCCTGAAAAATATTCGGTGAACAACATAACCGGCACTCTCAACATAATGAACGCCGCCGTAAAGCACAATTGCAAAATAATGATTTTCAGCTCCAGCGCAGCCACTTTCGGCGAACCCGAATATTTGCCGATGGACGAAAAGCATCCGCAAAAACCGATAAATTACTACGGATTCACAAAATTGAAAATCGAAGAATTCATGGACTGGTACGACAAAATAAGAGACCTGAAATTTGCGGCCCTCAGATATTTCAATGCGGCAGGCTACGATCCGGAAGGAATCGTGTGCGGGCTTGAGCAGAAACCTGAAAATCTTCTTCCGCGAGTTATGGAAGCCGCCCTTGGTCAGCGTTCCTTGAAAATTTTCGGCACGGACTACGACACAAGGGACGGAACATGCATAAGGGATTACGTACACGTTACAGACCTTGCGATTGCCCATGTGAAAGCTCTTGAATATATAAAAAAGAATAATAAGAGCATAAAACTGAATCTTGGAACAGAAAAAGGAACAACGGTAAAGGAAATCATAGACGCTGCCCGAAAAATCACCGGAAAACCTATTCCGGCGGAGGAAGCTCCTCGTCGTCCGGGCGACCCGGCAAGCCTTTACGCCACAAGCAAATTGGCAAAGGAACTTCTGGACTGGACTCCAAAATACAGCGACGTAGACACATTGGTCGAAACCACCTGGAAAGCGTACAATAAATAGATTGTTTTTCTGCATGGCGAGCGGCATACAGGCAGCAGACATACGAAGCATTACAAAATGAAAGATGCCCAAATATGTCTATCACCCTGTTGAATATCCCAACTTTACAAGTTTTCCGCAAGTAAAACTTGGGGCGGACATACGAAGCATTATAAAATGAACGCTGCCTAAATATGTCCGCCCAATGATTTTATTGACAATCTTTTTTCCCGATTGTAGAATACCGAAAGAATTCGTAATTTTGGTCGAACTTTCATTTCTGTCCAATCAAAAAATTATGAAAAAGAGGAAATACTATGAAAAAATCATTGTTTGTTGCGCTTACTTTGGTTACATCTGTTGTTTTCTTCAGTTGCGAGACTACAACTAAAGTTTCCAAAATAGAAGGAACATTGAATAAAAATGCAGAACCTCAGAAATTCATGGGACTGAAGAGAACTGTAGCAATCGCACGTTTTTCAAATGAAACCGAATATGCAAAGGGTGCATTCTACGACAAGGAAAATGATCCTGTCGGAAAGCAGGCTTTGGACATTCTGTCGGCAAAACTTGCAGCTAGCGGAAAGTTCATTCTGCTTGAAAGTGCAGATGCCGATAAACTTCAAGCAGAACTTGACAAATCAAAATCAGGTATAAGCGGAACTTCCGCCGACTTTCTTATAATCGGTTCTGTAACGGAATTCGGACGAAAAGTTACCGGCTCCGTCGGTCTTATAAGCCGTTCAAAGAGTCAGACGGTACAGGCTGGAGTGAATATACGTCTTGTAGATGTATATTCCGGTCATATTATTTATTCCGAAGAAGGAAAAGGAGAAGCCGAATCTTCATCCTTTACCGCTCTTGGAATGGGTTCCGTTCAGGGATATGATGCGACTCTTTCAGACAAAGCGATTTCCGCCGCAATCGAAAAATTGGTTGAAAATATAGAAAAAACTTGTTTTGACAGACCTTGGAGATCATTTTTCCTTTCGTATGACAATGATTCCGTGATAATCGCAGGCGGAGCTAGGCAGAATCTTTCCGTCGGAAAAGTGCTTGCAGTCTATGAACGCGGAAAGAAAGTCAAAAATCCACAAACCGGAATTATGATAGAACTGCCCGGAACAAAAGTTTCCGAAGTAAAAATTATAGCAATGGGCGGAAATTCCGTGGTTGATGAATATTCCATGGTTACCGTTTCCGGTGCTGCAATCGATTCAGCTCATCTTGAAAAATATATAATTCAAGAACGATAAAAGACAGCTAAAAGGAGTTTCTTATGAAGAGAAGTAGGAAGACCGGTGCGACATTTGCTGCGATTTTGCTTGCGATGTTGCTCTCGTCTTGTGCATCGACAAAACTTTATTCTTGGTACAACTATCAGGAAGACTATTATCATTATGTGAAGAATAATGATAAAAAAACACTTGATGACTTAGTGGCAACTTATGAAAAAGTCATCGCAACGCAGAAAGCTACTAGAGGTGTCGTTCCTCCCGGAATTTATGCCGATTACGGTTTTCTTCTGATTCAGAATGGAAAAACTACCGAAGGAAAGGCGATGCTCGCAAAAGAGCTGGAACTTTATCCGGAATCAAAAGTTTTTGTAGGTTCGATTTTAAAGAGGATTAAGTAATGAAAAAATCTGTGTTTACACTTCTATTTGTTTCCGCTGCATTGATGTTGGTTTCCTGCGCCACAATGAAAAAGATGGATGCTTTCGCTAGCATATACGACGAAAAGCCGGAGGTTTTGCTTATAATGCCCCCGATAAATAATTCCGACAATGTTGAAGCAAAAGACTATTTTTACACCACGATGAATGTACCGCTTGCAGAGTGCGGATATTACGTTCTTCCGCCGGCTGCCTGTTATTCCGTATTCCAGAGAGAAAGCGCATACGATGCAGAAAGATTTCTTGAAGCCGATTTGAAGAAATTCAATCAGCTTTTCGGAGCCGACGTATGCGTGTTTACGGTAATAAATTCTTGGACGAAGTCTTATTTAGGCTCGAACATCCAGATTGAACTTCAGTATATTTTCCGGTCCACAAAGACTAACGAAATACTGTTTGTTAGAGACGCTTCTGTAGTTTGCGACACTCGATCTAAGGTGAGGGCAGGAGGGCTTATCGGAGCTCTTATAACCGTCACCGCCGACGCCGTAAAGACCGCCGTAGCGGATTATGTAAAAGTCGCAATCCAATGCAACAAGTCTGCGTTGTTGGATTTCCCTGCCGGAAAATACCATCCGAAATACGGTGCTGACAGCGAAGAAAGTGCAAGAGGAAAGGCTATTTTTATCCGTACCAGCTACTAGGTTTAATTTAGAGTTTGTTTTATAAACTCTAAGTTTATTTATTATCTCCAAGGGAGGACGGCGGACGGAAGAATTGGACGTGAAACACACAACTAGTCTACCGTCCGCTTCAAGTTTCGAGTTCTCGAAACTTGCTCAATCGGTCATAGCCCGCAGATTTTTCACATGGGTACAATAAAGAATCTTTTATGCAATTTTGCCGCACGGCAAAATTGCAGCGGACGGGAAACCGTTTATGCCGGTTACGTATCATTTTCCCCGTCCGCCGTCCTTTGGAATCCCAGTTTATCCCTAAATTTTAATTTCTTTGATAACTTGCGTGCGATATTTATATAAAATAGAAAACTAGACATTATACTTACCAATATAAATGCGTTAGGCATACGGAAGGGGCGTGCCGTACATTTTTTGCACGGTAATTTCCGTGCAAAAATACCGAAACGAAAGTGTAGCCTGTAGTTCGCCGGCAGTAAGGGCTGAATGCCCTTACTGCAACGCCCAAATGAATATAAAAAACACCGAATTGAAGAGTGCATTTATTTAAAATAAAACTGTCCTTGAATTTACGACTTGTTATAGAATATAATACGTCCTTATGAAAGCTTCAAAATTTATTATTTCCACATTGCGCGACGCTCCGAACGATGCAGTAATTTCCAGCCATCAGCTTATGATGCGAAGCGGAATGCTTAGAAAACTCGGTAACGGACTTTATGCTTATATGCCGCTGGGCTTCCGCTCGTTTAGAAAACTTGAATCCATTATCAGGGAAGAACTTGATGGCGCAGGGCTTATGGAAATGAAACCCACTGTAATTCAGCCCGGGGAACTTTGGAAAGAATCCGGACGCTGGGACAAGATGGGAGAAGAAATGCTTAAACCGCAGAACAGGCAGGGGCAGGACATGGTTGTTTCGCCCACCGCCGAAGAAGCTTTTACCGCTCTTATCCGCGAGGGACTTTCTTCCTACAAGCAGTTGCCGTTCACCGTATACCAAATAAACACTAAGTACAGAGACGAAATCCGACCGCGTTATGGAGTCATGCGAGGCAGGGAATTTACGATGATGGATGCGTATTCCTTTGACAAGGATCAGGTGGATTTGGATGCATCTTACGAAAATATCGCCGCCGCTTACAGAAGAATCTATAAACGTCTTGGGCTAAAGACAATTTCGGTGAAGGCGGACACCGGAGCTATGGGCGGTTCTGGTTCTGAAGAATTTATGGTTGAAAGCGAGGTTGGAGACGACACGCTTTTGCTTTGCCCGAATTGCGGATATGCCGCCAACGTTGAAAAAGCGGCGTGCAAAAACGAGACCACGTTGGATTCCAACGGAAAGCCTCAAGAGAAAACCGAACTTACAACCGAAAAAGTCGCAACACCGAATGTATTCTCTATTGAAGACATGGAAAAGTTTTTCGGCGAAAAATCCACGACTTTTCTGAAGGCATTGATTTACAAAGTCTACAATTGCGGAATCGACCTTTCGTCGACAGAAGAATATAAGAACGCAAAAACGGTAACGGAAGGAGGTCAGTCCTATTATCCTGAGACATTTTTCTGCGTGCTTATCCGAGGCGACCTTGACGTAAACGAAACGAAATTGGCTTCCGTTCTTAAAGCGTCCGGCGCAGAACTTGCAGGGGATGCGGATGTACTAAAATATTCGGGCGCACCGCACGGATTTGTCGGTCCGATCGGAATAAAGATTCCTATTCTTGCGGACGAATCAACGCTTTCTATGCACGACTGCATTGGCGGTTCAGGCGAGGACGGATTCCATCTTAGGCATATAGAACCCGGACGCGACTACGTTCCATTTATGACTGCCGATGTCCGCACTTGCAAGGAAGGAGATCTTTGCCCCGATTGCGGCGGAACTTTTTACATGAAAAAAGGTAACGAACTCGGTCACATATTCAAATTGGGAACAAAATACACAAAATCCATGAATGTAACCTACCTTGACCAGAACGCAAAACCTGTAACTCCGTTGATGGGCTGCTATGGAATCGGACTTGACAGAACTTTGGCGAGCATAATCGAAGCGTACCACGACGACAACGGAATAATTTGGCCCATGTCCGTCGCTCCGTTCCACGTGGCGATTGTTCCCGTAAAATATGAGGGCAAAATGAAAGAAGCCGCCGACAGCCTTTACAGCCAATTGACGGATGCCGGTATCGAAGTTCTTCTGGACGACAGAAACGAACGCCCCGGAGTAAAATTCATGGATGCAGACCTCATCGGATATCCTGTACGGGTGGTTGTTGGTGAAAAAAATCTTCCGAACGTGGAAGTCAAACTCAGGAACGAAAAGGACGCAGAATTGATTCCGCTGGAAAATGCAAGCGAAAAAATCGCAAAAATCGTTCTGTCCGCCCTTGCCGAATTGGATAAGTGATTCTCATGAAAAAGATTTTTACCGTTTTTGCGTTGCTTTTTTCTCTTGCGCCCGCATTTTCGATTCCGGGTTTTGAGCCTTACGTAAAAGACATTTCAGGCGAATATGTTTACTATCAGGACAAGACATTCAAGCGGGAATCGTACATCGGGTTTCTGACTTACGATGACTCAACGTATGAAGTCAGATATTTTGCGCCCCGCGACTTGAAAAAATCTGTTCCGGAAAAGGAAATCAAGATTTTTTTCACACTCAATCCCAAGGCGGAAAATCTGGAACTTACAGGAGAGCGGATTGCCTCTCTTATCGGACCTGACGACACGGAAATCGTAAATTATATGCACGACATGATTTACGAACTTTCTTCTCGACGGAAAAAGGCGGGCAAAATCGAGCCGAACAAAAATGCAAGCGACGGCGTTGATTTTCTCCACACCGGAATCCGAATCAACGAGGATTTTCCGCAGTTTGGCGGCGACGTTACCGTGATATACGATTTTTTAGTTCCGATTTTCAACATAAAACTGATAGAATCGAATGCAGCTGACCCGCAGTTTTTTGTGGTTACGGCAGGAAAAATCTCTTCCACCGCCGACACGTCATTTGATTCTTTTAAAGGATTTCCCGAAAAATATTTCGACAAGAAGCACACGCTAAAGCTGAACAAAAAGGCGGAAAACAAAACTTATTCGCTTGATGGCGGAAAATCCATCGTATTGGACGCAAACTGGAATCAATCCATGGAAAATCTTTGGCTTTTGGGAGAAGCGGCATTGATTTCCATCGGCACTGTTCCCGAAAATTCCGAAATCCGCTCCGAATCTTCGCCGGCAATTTCGCCGTTCATTTTGCGCCAACTTCTTCTTTCAAATTCAATTTCTTATTTGGACTGGAAAAACATTCGCATAGAAAACTACGCAAAATACATTCGGAATGAGTTTTCCGAAACTTCCCGCTGCTCAGTGATTGCGTTAGTTTATCAGCCGGCGACATTGAATTTAACTAGAAACATAAGAATCATCACAAAAAAAGAAAACGGCTACGATTTTTTTACCATGACGGCATTTGAAGAAGTTTACAGAAAAAACGAGCGGTATTTCGGCAATATCGTGAAGGCTTATTCAGACTAAAACGAACTTCGAGCAAGCGGAGAGCCAATCCATTGCCCTTCGCTTCCAAGGTAATCACGTTTTTCGCCCTCAATCAAAAACTGAACATTTCGGACTGTTGAAAATTCCGTCGCGGTGTAGACAATCTGCATGAGCTGCGCAATGTAACCTTCCACGCCCACCGAATTGAACTGAAAATTTTCATTGAAATTCAATGTTGCAATTCCATTTTTCACGGAAGCACCCAAAAGTTTTGTGCCGCTTGGAATAAGCGTCATCATGTCCTTTGACAGTTCATCCGCTGTCGGACCTGCAAGCAAAGCGTTTATCGAATCCGTCAGAGGCGAATCTGATTTTGAAAGACTTCGTTTAGATGCCTTTCTGGTTACACTTCCGTCCGAATTTATTCCGATAAAATAAAGCGTAACCTCCGTTTTTTTGGGAACGATTATTTTTTCAGGTTGTTTTTTTTCTTTTGCTGAAGCGTCTGTTTTTTCTTTCGGAGCGACCGGTTCGACAGGCTTTTCAGGTTCTGTCTCGGGAGTTTTTACGTTTTTATTTTCCGTGACTTTCGGATTTTCCGTTTCCGAAGTTTTTTTATTGTTCGCCTCTGTTCCGGTGGCTTCCAAAACATCGATGTTTATCGATTCCTGAACAGACGGAGATTTTGTTTCATTTTTTTCTTTTTCGACAACAGTCGAGGGAGTTTTTCCCGAAATTCGTGCGATAAAATCGGTATCCTGAAGATTTTTCTTTATTTCATTTCGTTTTACAAAAAAAACGGCAATAATCAGAATCAGAACAAGAAACCAGAAACATACCAAAAGGAATCCGCTTTTTTTCTTGTTGCTTTTACGTGTCTTGGCCATATGTTCTTATCGGAAAAAAAAGCCGTAAGCCTTAGTACTCCGCATTTATTGACCCGCTAAATACGCATTGATTCCTGCAGCGGCTTCCCGTCCTTCGCCCATTGCAAGAATTACCGTTGCCGCGCCAAGAACGATGTCTCCGCCTGCCCAAACCTTTACTTTGCTGGTAGCCTGGGTTTCGTTCACGGTTATATGACCTTTTGCGTCCTGATTCAGACCAGGCGTCGTCTTCACCAAAAGCGGATTCGAGCCGTTCCCGAGAGCCACAATCATGGAATCACATTCGATTTCATGTTCACTTCCGGGAATTGCTATAGGCGAACGCCTACCGGATGCGTCCGGTTCTCCCAGCTCAAAACTGATGACTTTTACGCCTCTTACACGACCGTCTTCCGTACCAAGAACTTCCACCGGACTTTCAAGAAAACGGAAATTCACGCCTTCTTCTTCGGCATGAGCGATTTCTTCAATTCTTGCAGGCATTTCGTTTCTTGTTCGGCGATAAACAATGTCTACTTTTTCAGCCCCCAAACGGAACGCCATTCTTGCCGCATCCATCGCTACGTTTCCCGCTCCACATACAACAACGTGTTTTGCATCGTATATCGGAGTCGCCGCCCTGGCTTTGTCATAACCTTTCATAAGGTTCGCACGAGTCAGATACTCGTTCGCACTGAACACGCCGATAAGATTTTCGCCGGGAATTTTCATGAATTTCGGAAGCCCCGCTCCAGTTCCGATGAAAGCGGCATCAAATCCTTTTTCCTCAAGAAGCTGGTCCAAGGTTCCTGTGCGCCCAACAAGAAAATTCAATTCAAAATGTACGCCCATTTTTTTCAGATTGTCGATTTCCGTTTGGACGATTGATTTTGGAAGACGGAATTCAGGGATTCCGTACATCATTACGCCGCCCGCTTTATGAAACGCCTCAAAAATTGTAACGTCATGACCGGCGCGTGCACAATCCGCAGCCACCGTAAGTCCGGCAGGGCCAGCTCCGACTACAGCAACTTTTTTCCCGGTCTTCGGAGAAAGTTCGGGCATCGTTACCAAATTATTTTCCCGTTCCCAATCAGCCACAAATCGTTCCAAGCGACCAATCGATACCGCTTTCTCGGCGGATTTGAACACTTTTCCGACGGTGCAGACTCCCTGACACTGTTTTTCCTGCGGACAAACTCGACCGCAAATCGCAGGCAGAAGCGAAGTTTCCTTTATTATGTCAACCGCTTTTTTGAATTCGCCGTTCGCAATTTCCAAAATGAATTCGGGAATCTGAACTCCGACAGGACAGCCTTTTATGCACGGCTTGTTTTTGCACTGAAGACAGCGGTTCGCTTCCACGATTGCCTGCGTCGCCGTATAGCCGAGCGCAACCTCATCCATCTGTTTTGCCCGCGCTTTTGGCTCACGGCTTGGCATTTCCTGCTGAGGAATCGCCATTCGTTCCTTGTTGCTCAATTTTTCAAAATTATGGATTTTCTCAAGTTCGTTTTCAGCGATTTTATTTAGTTCTTCGAGCGTTTTATGTGTCATATCCGTTCCTTGTCGAATAAAATATGCAATTTTTAGGCTTGTTTACAAAGTCGTTACAGTGAATCCAATTTGCATTTATGGAAATCTTCCGTTTCCCTTTGTTTGAAAGATTTCATGCGCATCATCATATTGTCCCAGTCCACTTTGTGAGCGTCGAATTCAGGGCCGTCCACGCAGACGAATTTCATTTCATCGCCAATTGTAACCCGGCAACCGCCGCACATTCCCGTTCCATCAATCATAATCGTGTTCAGGGAAACCGTGGTGGGAACATTGTACGGTTTTGTTGTAAGGGCGCAGAATTTCATCATTATCGGAGGTCCGATGGCAATCACTTCGGCAGGCGGATTTTGGGATTCACACATTTCTTTTAGAGGAACGGTCGAAACACCTTTGCGACCGGCAGAACCGTCGTCGGTCATTATTATAACTTCGTCCGCGACAGCTTTCATTTCGTCAACATAAATCAAAAGGTCTTTTGTTCTGGCGGCTATAACGACAATCACTTTGTTCCCGATTGCCTTGTGCGCCTGGACGATAGGATAGCACGGAGCGACGCCAAAGCCGCCACCGACAACAACGACCGGTCCGGATTTTTTTTCGATTATCGAAGGATTTCCAAGAGGACCAAGCAGGGCTGGAAGTTCGTCCCCAACATTTTTCTGAGAAAGTTTATAGGAAGTCGCACCGACCGCCTGAAAAGCAAGGGCAATCCAGCCCTCATCTGCGTTTGCGTCGGCTATCGTAAGAGGAATGCGTTCGCCAAAATCCTCGTCAATCTGAAGGATTATAAATTGCCCCGCCTTTCGATTTTTTGCGATTTCCGGAGCGGCGATTTTCATGTACCATGTGTCGGACGCTTCCGACAGCTTTCTTTTTTCAAGAATCTTAAACATACTCTTCCTCTAAAAATGACCTGACGTTATTGAGAAATATTTTACAACTTTGATGGAAAATTCTCAATAAGAAACGAAAGCTTCGCACGGGAAGCGAATTTAGAAACAAGGAGCAATTCTCAGCTTTTGATAAAATCTATAAGAAAAAATGACGAATTGCTGCATTAAAGTAAATTGCAGGCAACAGCCCAATTCTTAAACTTATTCCCTGCCGTTAAAACAAAACGCCCGGCATATAAATGTCGGGCATAATTTTAAATTATCTGCAATTTTCTGAAAGTCTATTTTCTTTTCGGCTTTTTTCGATTTCTACCAGCCGAACGCCATGTAGATGAACGCACCTAGTCCGTGCAGCGCAAAACTTGATGGGAAATCCGAACCTTTGAACGAAACTCCAAGATTCAGTTCAAATGCACGGAAATTAAAAAGGAACGTAATCTGGTTATGGAATATTTCACTCAAATAACCGTGCGAAAATCTAAATCCGATGATTTCGCCAATCTTCGGAGAAACAATTCCGACCCGCGCGGATACTTCGTATTCTGCGTATGCTTTTGCCGTGCCGGAGTACGGTTCTTTTACCCCCAGCCCCAACTGCGCTCCAAAAGTAACCCAATCCCCAAACGGCTGATACGAGGCTCGTCCGCCGATACGGAACGGTCTGCTCAAATTGTAGGTTTCCTGAGAATAGCTGAAGGTCGATTCCGACGTGAAACCGACCGGTGCTTCTCCGCCGGCACTTTCTATCAAACGCTGTACACCGTCGAATTTTCCCGAAACAGAAGCTTTTAGGGTGGCTTTATGGTTCAGTTTTCCCGGAACAATCGGGATTCTTGAATACGCCTGAACGACAAGTTTGTCGATAACCTCTTTGTCCACGCTGGAAGCAATATCAAATCCCCAGCCCGAATTCAGGCTCGAAACTATGTCTTCCATGTTTTTCTGCTCGATTATTTTCTGCAAGTCTGTAAACGTATAAAGTCCGAACTGCCCTTCCGCAGTCATAGCGATTTTTCCGTCCGCCGTGTTTTGAAGCGAAGCCTTTGCGCTTTCCGTGTTCACGTGCGCCAAAGGAAGAAAAATTGCGGGCTGGACTTCAAGATGATACCCATCCAAAAAGTTTAATCCAACTTTTATGTCAACATGCGTAAACACATCCGCATAGGCATTCGCATCTACGGCAATCAACGCACCCAATGAGTTTCCGTATCCCAAGAAGTCGAACATGGATTTTCCGATTCCGAAACTGCCGTTTACTTCAAGTCCGCTTTCAAAACCCAAATGCAAACCGTTGAACAAGTTCAAGTTCATGAAGGAAGAAAGTGAAACCACAGGCTTAAACGCAAAACCATAGGACGGGGTTTTATCCGCAATTTTTTTAAGATCCAATATAAAAGTTTTTACGAAAATTTCGTTCAATCCAAAAATGTTGTTGGAAGCACTGACATCAAGCGCAAATCCCATTTCAAAAATCCTGTGCGGATTGTCAATTCTGTTTTTGTTTGAATTGGACACTTCCTCCTCATAATATTCAGGGTCTTCCTCAAACATGAAATCTTCATCGGTGAATTTTGACGCAACCGCTTCAGCCCCGTTCGCCGCATAAAGAGTTTTTTCGCCTTCCATTACAACAGGATTTTCACCGGCTTCGAGTTGAGGGATTTCAGTTTCCTCGGAAAATATAAAGTTCGAAAACAACAGTATCGAAATCGCCGCAAATATGATTTTTTTCATACGGTCCTCCTAAAATCGGTCTCTCCGGTGCAGAACATTACGGAAACTGAACCGTGCCGTTCGTCTTTATCTTGATATTCGCGGTGATGCCCATAGTTGATTCTTCAAGAACTTGGATAGTTCCTTTCGGAAGCACGATTTTTAGGTCCGGTTTGAAAGGATATGTATTCAGCATTTTGTTCAAGTCGTCGGGGGTAAGCCTTATCGAACTTGCGCCGATTTTGAAATCAAAAGTATTCATTCCGCTTATTTTCGGGTCAAGCGAAATCATGAACGCGGTCGAAGGGTTGTCGTAATTAATAAGTTCGTTCTTCACCGAGTACGAAAGTTCCGCATATTCAATCGCATTTATGAATTTCATTGCCGAATCCATGTTCGTGGCTTCAGTGCGACCGAAAATATCGGGCTTTTCGATGCCTTTGTTCAGAAGTTTCATTACGCTGATTCCGACGGGTTTGTCGTCGTCCGTGTCAACCTTTAGCCGCAACGGAACAATTATCCTTGAGCGCAGTTCTATTCCTGTGCTTGGATTTTCAGAAGAAGACGAAAGGCTGTCGAACATTTCCTTTTTAAGCACAAACGTATCGCCGCTACCACCAATACTCATAGCGTATTGCATTTTTATAGTACCTGAACTATTCGTGTTCAGCAAATGCTTTACTTCTTTATACGCCGAAGCCTTTGTCTCATCAAGTTTCTTTGTTACCAAATGTTCCTTGAGATTTTCATCCGAATCGAGAGCAGGAATAGAGTTTATCATTTCAAAGTCCTGCGGCGTAACGCCGGTTAAATTGCCGGCTGAATCTTTTACTTCGTTTCCCATAAAAACTGCAGCATTCAAAATGGTTCCTGATTCATCGGCTTTTGCGATTACAGAACACTTAAAGCCCATCTCGTTGAATGTAGTAAGACCCGGTGCGACAAAATAAACGTACATCGGAATCGTCTCAACTTTTATATGCTCAAGAAAATCCGAAGTTTCAACAGCGTCCGCAACGGAAGCCATCATGTTCGATACGCTAAAGCCCGTGTCCACCGTCTTTTTGAAATTTGAACCTACCGCAGATTTTTTTATGCCTGCTTCAATCCATTTAAATGATGCGACCGGCTTTTCAATATTGAGTTTGTATGTTGCCCCCAACTGCACATTAGAAAGAACCGTATAATAGTTGTACTCTGCGCCCATTCCGTATTTTGTTTGAATTTCCTCTCTTCCGGGTAAAATCATTTCCACCGTAAAGTCAACCTTGTGGTTCAGACTGGGGTCAATCACCTTTTCTGCGGAAGTAAGGAATTCAAGTTTACCCACAAAATCCGAAACTCCGTCAGCATTTTTCTGTTCTCCGTAAGAGTTGAGAGTCGTCTGCAAAGGAGATGAACTTGTTCCAATAGAAAGAAAATCCGAATTGTATTTGATTCCAATATCGTTTCCGACAGGAAGAGTGTTCGAATAAGGAAGCGTTATTCCGGCACCGCTGTCAAGTTTTATGTATTTTATATATTGTTTGATTGCAGAATCCGAAGATGCCAAGTCGTAATTTATTGTGTATTTCAGCTTGCTTTCTCCGGTGGAAATATCGTAGAGAAAATCTTTCAGATTTGCGATGGCGGAATTGATTGTGCTTATCTCGCACTTTGGAACCATTTCATCCTTTTTGAATATTACATTTGCGTTATTAAGAGCCACGGCAATTTTTCCGTCTATGGAAATAGTGGTGTTCTTGTATACCAGCCCCGAAAGATTCAAGACTTTGTTCAATATGTACGTTCCTGAACCGGTACCATTTGTGAAATCCGCATTTGTTATTCCCGAGCCGTCGCTTTTTGAAATTCCGCCCGAAATCGAAAGATTCGGGGTAAACGTTATTCCCGACCAACCACTGGGCTGTTCGCACTCAAAAGCAAAGTTTCCGCTTCCTATAGTACACTCCACAAACATCGGGAATCCCAACGATGGAATTTCCTTCTTAAAGTTGAGCGGACCGTCCGGATTGTCCGAAAGATTCATCGTAGCCTCTGTAATGCTGTGAAGGGTTGTTGTATCGGCAAATTTCAAACTTGCCGAATATGTGTATGTGTCGGCTAATCCTGCACCCGCAGATGCGGTTATAGAACCTTCAAAACCAAGCGCAAAAGAACTGCCTATGGATTGCCCATCAAGCGGAAGTTTTATATCCGTCTTTGATGTTGTTGAAATCGCTACCGGAACCGCATATGAGATTTTTGTTCTCGTACTGTCGCTGTTTATTCTATAAAGAGAACATCCTATCTTTGCCTTCATATCAGCAGGAACGGAAGCCGGCGGAGTAAGAGAAATAAGAATGTAACTTTTAGATTCGCTCCCCGCCTCAACTTCGGAAAAATTAATTGAATTGAAAGAACCGCCGTCGGCTATTGCCATGTTTATTGTAAAAGGAGCAATAATCTCGTCAGATATGGCAGCAGTTCTATCCGGAATCGGAACTGAAATCGGAGCAAAAGAGATTTTTTGCGGAATCTCTTTTGCAAATCTTTCCAAATCGATTTTTACGGGATTCGCATTCAATGTGGAAGCCAAATCTGGAATTTTTATTTCCTGTGAATCGACAGGCTTCCCAAACGAATTTCCAAGACTCGTAGAAAAGTCCATATCAGCAGGCAAGATTTTAGAAAGGTCAAATTCCATTTTCTGGACGCAGAAGTCAGCGATAAGCTGGCGATACGGAGTTGTCTCACCTTCCGGCTTGTAGTCATAAAGCTCCATGTTTATCGGCGAGGTCGACGAGTCTTGTATCTTTTCGCCGATTGCTTTTGCGGACAAATATTCAGTAAGATTTTTCGATACCGACCCGACAGAAAAATTGTAGTTTGCGTCCGTCTTTATGGCAAAGGACTCAGGAAGTCTCCATGAACAATTTGCAAGAAAAAGCATCGAACAAACCAAGACAAACGATTTTACGAAGTTTTTCATCATAAACCTCCGTGTGTTATATGGCTGATATCATCTAAAGAAGAGAAACAATACGCATCATGTTATCATTAAAAAAGAGCTAAGGCAATTAAAACCAAAAATTATTTTATGGAAGAATCCTATTTCTTGAGCAAAGCCGCAAACGGGTTGTAACTCATTCCGTCGTCGCTTCCAAAATTTCTGTTCGCACCGTTTCCTCTGCCGTTCCGCTCCGTTTTGTCATAGCCGCCTTTTTTTACAACCACGACTTTTCGATTTCCGTCGGCATTGTCGGATTTTTTTGCGGTTTCCGAAGAACGGTTTTTCGGATTGCCTTGAGCGGTCTTTCCGATTCTGTTTGCCGCATCGCTTTTCAAAGAAAGACTTATGCGTTTCCTGTCCTTGTCAAGACCGATTATTGTAAAATCAAATATGTCGCCGACTTTGACAACTGCCATCGGGTCGCTTACAAAAGAGTCGCTCAACTCTGAAATGTGAATCAGGGCAGTCTCGTGCAATCCTATGTCAACAAAAGCTCCGAAATCAACCACATTCTTGATTTTGCCGGTTACTTTCATTCCTTCTTTCAAATCTTCGAACTGAACAACGCCTTTCTGCATTATCGGAGCAGGATAGCCCGAACGAGGGTCTCGGTTAGGTTTCTGAAGTTCGTCGATTATGTCGTTCAGCGTAGTCTCACCGATGTTGTATTTTTCGCAAAGGATTTTATGTGTCTCATTGTCAATTTTTCCGCCTGCCTTTATGACGGGAAGCACTTCGCGGGCGACATCATAATTTTCGGGGTGAACCCATGTATTGTCCAAAGGGTCTGCGCTTTCAGCGATTTTAAGAAAGCCCGCACATTGCTCGAACGCCTTTGGTCCAAGCCCCGGAACTTTTTTCAAATCCTCCCGGCTTTGGATTTTACCGTTTGAATCTCTGTAGGCAACGATTTTCTTTGCGGTCGACGTGTTGATTCCCGATACGTACTTCAAAAGCATGTAACTTGCCGTGTTCAGGTTCACGCCGACATTGTTCACAACCGAACTTACAACTTCGTCCAGCTGGTCAGCAAGTTTTTTCTGATTCACGTCGTGCTGATAAAGCCCAACCCCAATAGCCTTAGGGTCGATTTTTACAAGTTCCGCAAGAGGGTCTTGCAATCTGCGTCCCATTGAAATCGCACCCCGAACCATTACGTCCAAGTCCGGGAATTCTTCGGTAGCAACAGGACTTGCAGAATATACAGAAGCACCGGATTCGTCCACGACCGTATACTTTACATCGGACGACGCATAGTTTTCGCTTATGACTTTTGAGACTATCGCCTGAACTTCCTGGCTTCCGGTTCCGTTTCCTACAGCCAAAACCTGTATGTCATATTTGTCGATTGCATCGTTTATCGCTTTGTACGCGCCTTCAGGATCCTGTTCCTGAAAAATCTTGAAAAATCCAAGATATTTTCCCGTCTCATCAAGGGCGGCACATTTAGTTCCATTGCGATAGCCCGGATCAACACCAAGAACTCGGCTTCCCTTGATTGGCTGCGTCATCAGAAGATTCTTTAGGTTTTCGCTGAATATTCCTATTCCGTGTTCATCCGCATTGTCGGTCTCGTTGCTTCTGATTTCACGGACAACAGCGGGCGAAAGAAGCCGAACAACTCCGTCCTCTATCGCTTCTTTGTGGTATTTATTGTTGACGGTCGCTTTCTTTGTAAGAAGTTCAACAGCGGAATCCACGTCAATGTCGATGGTAAGATCCAACGCACCTTCCCTTTCGGCTCGGTTCATCGCAAGAATTCTATGCGGCTTCACCTGATTCAAAGGCTCGGAATAATCCCAATACATCTGATATGTGCTGGTCTTCATCGCCTGTTCTTCAGTCTGCCCTTCAGGAACGATTCCTTTGCTTTTTATGTTTCCCGTAGCCATGTAAAGGTCATGTACTTCGGTTCTGTTCTTTGAATCCTGGCTAACTCGTTCGGCAAGAATATCTTTTGCGCCGTTAAGCGCATCGGTAACAGATTCCACGTTCAGCGCAGAATCTTCGTTGTCCGTCTTTATATATTTCTCGGCTTCCTTTTCTATAGAAGAATCGTCCATCACGAGCATCGCATCCGCAAGAGGTTCGAGCCCCTTTTCAGCCGCAACCATGCCGCGGGTCTTCTTTTTCTTTTTGAACGGAGCCCAAAGGTCTTCAAGTGCGGTCAACGTCGTCGCAGACATTATCGCCTCATAAAGAGAATCCGAAAGTTTTCCCTGCGCAAAAACACCCTTTACGATTTCAAGGCGGCGTTCCTCAAGATTTTTGTACGACTTAAAAAGATGATCGCAGTCCCGAACCTGAACTTCGTCAAGATTTCCGGTCTGTTCCCTTCTGTACCGGCTTATAAATGCAATCGTGCAGTCTTCTTTTATAAGACCAATCACCGCGCTGACCTGCTGAATCCTGACATTCAGTTCGGCAGCGATTTTTTTCATTATCTCAACTTCATTGACTTCCAAAGCGTCTATTGTTTCTTGCGTAAAATCCATTTTTTTGTCGCCGCCGGCAGGCAGCCTTCCTAATTTAAAGATGTTTTTCGATTCTAAAAGAAATTGATATGCGTGTAAAGATTTTTCCGTTTAATTTTCGTCTTGCTTTTTCTTTTTTTCAGGAGGTTCCCCGCCTTCGGCGGGTCGGGCTATCCGCTCCAATCGCCTTCGGCAATTTCCGCTTCTATCCCTAACCCAAGGTTTTCCAAAACAAAGGTTTGTCGACAATCTTGTTATGGATAAAAAACAAGCTACCAAAAGCTATTTGGTAGCCTAAAAATCAAACAATTTAGAAAACAAAACTGTTTTGCATAAAATCCGGAAGTTTGTGCCGCACACTTGCCGAATGAATTCGGCAAGAATTCGCTCTGCAGCAAAACCGCCTTTTTTATTTCTGCGACCTAATCACCGCCTGAGCTCCGGCAAGTCGTGCAATCGGCACTCGGAACGGAGAGCAGGAAACGTAGTTCAAACCAATCTTGTAGCACAATGCGATTGAAGCAGGATCTCCTCCATGCTCACCGCAGATTCCAAGGTGAAGGTCGGATTTTTCCGAGCGTCCCTTAGCCTCTGCGATTTCCATCAACGCACCTGGACCGTCCGCATCCAACGTCGCAAACGGGTCGTCTTCAAGAACTCTCTGATCAAGATAAGAAGTGATGAACTTTCCATAGTCGTCGCGGCTGAATCCAAGAGTCGTCTGCGTAAGGTCGTTCGAACCAAACGAGAAGAAGTCGGCGAACTTCGCAATCTTGTCTGCAGAAAGTGCCGTCCTTGGGAACTCAACCATTGAACCAATCTGGAACTTGAGTTTTGTTCCGACTTCCTCGTTTACCTTGGCTATCACAGCTTCTGCCTGACCTCGAATCTGCTCTACCTCTCGGTATGTGATTACGTTAGGAATCATTATGCGAACGTCATGCTTTGCGCCTTCTTTGTCCAGCTGGGCAGTTGCACGAGCAATCGCTTCAACCTGCATTTCATAAATCTCAGGATATGTAATTGCAAGACGGCATCCGCGATGTCCGAGCATAGGATTGTGTTCGTCAAGAGAAGCAACTTTTTCCTTGAGAACAGCCTTGTCCATACCCAACTTGCTTGCCAAAGCAGTAGCGGCCTCGTCGTTTTCAGCCTGAATAAATTCGTTGAGCGGCGGATCAAGAAGTCGGATTGTAACAGGATGACCATTCATCGTCTTTATGATGTCGTAGAAATCCTTCTGCTGGAGCGGAAGAATCTGCTTGAGATTTTCCTTGCGCGCTTCAGTCGTTTCGGAAACAATCATTTTCTGGAAGGCGGTAAGTTTAGGTTCGTCAAAGAACATATGTTCCGTTCGGCAAAGACCGATTCCTGTCGCTCCAAAACGGAATGCGTCCTGGGCATTCTTTGGTGTGTCTCCGTTTGCAAGAACCTTGAATCCATTGACTTTCTTTCCGGAAGCAGTAGTCCTTGTTGACTTTTCACGAATCTCGTCTGCCCAGCCAAGGAATGTTTCAAGGTCTCCTGATATTTCAGCAGGTTTTACGGCAACCTGACCTTCGTAAACTTTGCCCGTCGCTCCGTCAATCGTAAGGAAGTCGCCTTTCTTATATTCTTTTCCCTTTACGGAAACTGTGTTTTCATCTTTGAACGTGATATCCGCACAACCGCAAACACATGGAGTTCCCATTCCACGAGCAACTACAGCTGCGTGGCTTGTGCGTCCGCCCGTCGAAGTCAAGATTCCCTGAGCGACTGCCATACCGGCGATATCATCCGGAGAAGTCTCCTTTCGAACAAGAAGAACTTTCTTGCCGTCTTTTACCCACGCTTCCGCCTCGTCAGCAGTAAACACGATTTGACCGCAACCTGCTCCCGGAGATGCGTTAAGTCCGGAAGCGATTTCAGTAGCCTTCTTCACCGCATCCTTATCAAGCTGAGGAAGAAGAACCTGATTCAACTGCTCAGGCTCTACTCGCAAAAGAGCTTCCTCTTTTGTGATGAGTTTTTCGCCCACCATGTCAACAGCCATCTTTACAGCGGCAGCACCTGTTCGTTTTCCGTTTCGGCACTGGAGCATATAAAGTTTTCCCTGCTGAACGGTGAATTCCATATCCTGCATATCGTGATAGTGCTTTTCAAGACGCTCTCGAATCTGGCAAAGTTCTTTGTAGATTGCAGGATTTTCTTTCTCAAGCTGAGAGAGTTTTTCAGGCGTCCTGATTCCAGCAACAACGTCTTCTCCCTGAGCATTCATCAGGTATTCACCCATGAACACGTTCTCTCCGGTTGAAGGATCTCGGCTGAAACATACTCCAGTACCGGAATCGTTACCCATGTTTCCGAACACCATCGCCATAACGGTTACGGCAGTTCCTTTAAGAGCGCCTTCTTTTATATTGTTCAGTTTGCGGTATTTGATGGCACGAGGATTCATCCATGAACCGAATACGGCACCGATTGCGCCCCACATCTGGTCTTTCGGATTCTGCGGGAAGTCGTCGCCTTTTTCTTTCTTGTACATTGCCTTGTACTTTTCAACGATTTCCTGAAGTTCTTCAGTCGTGAGTTCCGTATCCTGCTTGATTCCTCGATGGGATTTTACTTCATCGATAATTGCTTCGAACTTGTCATGATCAACGCCCATCGCAACGTCACCGTACATCTGAATGAATCGACGGTAAGCGTCCCATGCGAATCGAGCATTTCCTGTTTTGTTTGCCAATCCAAGAACGGACTTGTCGTTAAGACCAAGGTTAAGGATTGTGTCCATCATACCAGGCATTGAAATAGCGGCACCGGAACGAACTGAAACCAAAAGAGGATCGTCGTCAGCACCCAGTTTTTTACCCATGACTTTTTCAAGACGAGAAAGATATTCTTCAACTTCCTTGTCCAATCCGTCAGGATATTTTCTTCCCAATTTGTAGAATTCCTGACAAACATCTGTAGAGATTGTAAATCCTGCAGGAACAGGAAGACTTAAAGGCTTTTTAGCCATCTGCGCAAGGTTTGCACCTTTTCCGCCGAGTTCAGCACGCATCTCTTCTGAACCGTCGGCATCTCCGTTACCAAAAAAGTAAACATACTTTGTTTTAGCCATCGATTTTTACTCCATATAATAAAATTTTATGACTGAGTGATTTCGCTATTCTATATTTTATTGAACTAACAGTCAATCTAAAGGAACTTAAGGCGGAACCGCGGCTAAAACGAATCGGAGTAAAATACAGGCGAACTGCAATCTGCGGCGATTAGTTATAGATGTTGATTACAATTTTTGCGCAAGGAATGCGTTAGGGATAGAAGCGGAAATAAAACCGCTATGCCGTTTATTTTTTTTTATAAGTGAAAATGCTTTTTTAAGAAACGGTTTTGTGGAACCCGGAGTTTTCCGGTTTTATTATAGCGGATAGCCCGACCGCCGCTTGCCGGCGGGAACGCCCTGAAAATAAATAATGCGCAGAATGTTTTAAACCGGTTTTTGTGTTTGCAAAATGATTGCAAGTAGAAAAATATCATTTGCGGCTGTATAATCGGTTTGCCATGGAAAACAAAACGATTGTTAATGATAGCCCTGTCGGAAAGCATTTGGATAGGCTTTCCGGGGCAAAACCCGCAGCCTATCTTATGGTAAACAAGCAGAAAATTGAGCTTGTTGCAAAAATCACGATTGGCAGAGAGTCGGACAACACCGTAATTGTGGACAACAAACTTGCAAGCCGTCATCATGCGGTGATTCAGAAAATACGCGATGCTTATTTTATCAGGGACGAAAAAAGCACTAACGGAACATTCGTGAACGGGCGGAAAATTCCTGAAGGTAAATATTTCCGGCTTTATCTTGGCGACAAGATTACAATCGGAACGGCGACTTTGGTTATATCGTAGGTGTTTTTTGGATTCGAAACTTTTAACAAAACTTGAAAATCTTTCGCTTGCGGAACGGCTTCCTAAGCACGACTATCTTTTTTCTATTGCAGATTCGGCTGTTTCCGTTCTTGAGCGGGAGGTGTGTGCTTTTAGAGAAAAAGGAAAAAACGGAAAAGCGGGCGGACTTCTTGATTTTTCCGGATTGTCTTCACTTCCGCTGATTATTGTGCCGGATATTCACGCGCGCGCGTATTTTATGCGGAACATAATGCATTTTATTCCGCCGGAAGGTTTTTTGCCGTCCGAAGAAAAACGGCTTTCCGTGATTGAGGCGCTGGATAAAAATCTTTTGAGAGTTTTGTGCGTGGGAGACCTTCTTCATTCGGAACTGCGGGAACGAGCCCGCTGGCTTTGCGCCCAAATGGAATTTGACGACGATGACGTAACAGGTCCTTTTATGACCGATGAGATGAAGGAGGGCTTGAGCCTTCTTTCTATGATTATGGAATTGAAGTGCGCTTTTCCCCAAAATTTTCACGTGCTTAAAGGAAATCATGAAAATATTTTGAACGAGACCGGAATGGGAAATTTTGCGTTCAGAAAATTCTGTAACGAAGGCGAAATGTGCCGCCTTTTTATGGAATCTTTTTATGGAGACGAGGTAACATACGTTATTTCGTGCTTTGAAAAAGCTCTTCCGCTTATGGCTGTGTTTGACAAATGTATTGTTTCGCACGCGGAGCCCTTGCGTCCGTATTCCAGGGCGGAACTTGTGGACGGTCTTTTGAACAAAGACGTGGTAAGCGGACTTACATGGACGGCGAACGGAGAAGCAATGCTCGGAAGCGTGGAAGCTTTGCTTTCCGTTTTTGTGAAGAAGGAAAAACTTGGTGAAGCCCGTTATTTTGCAGGACATAGACCTGTCCGCGGGAAATATGCGCTTAGACAGAACGGGCGTTTTGTGCAGTTCCATAATCCTTCCGAGCAGAATGTCGCGTTGGTTTATACGGACAGGGCGTTTGATCCGGAAAAGCACATTGTGAGCGTTGTGTGATTGGATTTTTGCGGTAAAAACGGCGCAGCGGAAGAAAAATAAAAGCTGAAAAAACAGTTTTCCGCCGCTAAAATAGCGCAGCGGAAAATCAGTGCGGGTTTATCTTTTTATAAACTTGTTTTATTGAATGTATTTTTAAGGAAAGGTTTATGGCAGAGTCTACAGAAAAATTTCCGGCGTATATCGGAAAATACAAAATAAACGGAATTATTGCGAAGGGCGGAATGGGCGTTGTTTACAAGGCGGTTCATCCTTCGTTAAAGCGGTATGTCGTCATTAAAAAAATGATTTCCAGGCGGAATTCTTCAAACGGCGAGCGGTTCAAGCGGGAGGCGCAGATTCTTCTTGATCTTCAAAGCCCGTATATCGTCCATCTTTTTGACTATTTTACAGAAGGCGGCTACAGGTACATGGTCGAAGAGCTTGTTGACGGAATGGCGTTGGATAAATTTCTTCAAAAGCAGGTGGTGCTCAGTCCGCAGATGTCGCTTTTGATTCTTCAGGATGCCTGCAATGCTCTAAAATATGCGCACGCAAAAGATATTGTCCATCGGGATATAAAGCCCGGAAACATATTGATTTCAAAAAAGGCTGAAATAAAGCTTGCCGATTTTGGAATTGCAAGCGACAGGGATGCAGCTGCAGAGGAATCTTCCATTACACAGAGCGGCGTTGCACTTGGAACACCCGCATATATGCCGCCGGAGCAGTTTGAGGACAGCGCAAAAGTGGACAGACGTGCGGACGTTTATGCCCTTGGAATAATGCTGTACGAGATGGTAACAGGAACAAAGCCTTATCCCGGAACTCTGTCGCTTGAGACTTTGAATATCATAAAAAGGGGAAAATATATACCTCCTCAAAAAATAGACAAAAACATTCCGAGCGCAGTCTGCCGTCTTATCGGAAAAATGCTGCGACCGAAGGCAAACCGACGCTATCCTTCAACAGCTCCGATTCTGAAAGAAATTAAGAAATATCTTAAGCATTACGACACACATTCGATTCGTGTTCAGCTTGCAAAACTTTTGCTTTCCGATAAAAAAGTCGAAGAAGCTGCATATGTTCCAAAGGACATGAAAATCCGGACGGTGCGGAAAATTGTTCTGTGTGCACTTTTGGGAACCGCAGGCTTTCTGAGCGCTTGGCATTTCGGCTTTATTCAGCGTTATCTTCTTCGTCATTGGCTTACTCCGATAGATATAAATATGACCATGCCTTCTTCCGCTTCAGTCGGTTCCGACCTTCCCGTTATGGCGTTTTTCTTTGAAAACAGGGACGATATTCCGGAGGTGAACAGAACGCGACGGGTCTTGAAAATTGACGGAAAGGTAAGCGGAACGCACAAACTTCTTAAGGCAAGGACGGTTTTTCTTTCGCCCGGAAAATATCGAGTAAAGATTGTCGCGGGGCCTTATGTATGGTGGAAATCGTTCGATGTTACCGGAAAGGCGGAAACTATAGGCGGCGACTTTCTTAAAAATATGCGGAGACCGATAAAAATCCATCCGAACGTCATTGATTCTGCCACGGGAAAGGACATTACGGCTTTTGCAAGGCTTACCGTGTTCTACAATAATTCGTGGGTAAAAATAGACGACGTTCCGCAGGAAAAAATGCTCAGCGGCACTGTGTGGAAGTACAAATTCCACGCGGACGGCTACGAAGACGAAATATTTTCGCTCAGATTCGACTGGTATCAGGATGAACTTTTCCTTACGGCAAAACTAGTTCCAAAATCCTGACATTCTGCAAAAATACAGATGCGAGAATGCCAATTCCCGAAAACGAGTGCGTTTGTGTGCAAAGAGCGCATACGAAAGTCAGAGATGGTTGCTTTGCACACTTGCAGTGATTTTCCAATCGTACGATTTTTATTCTTTTAAAATAAGCCTCTCTTAAAATTTGTAAACTCGCAGTCTTTTTTCAAAAAGCGAGGATTGGAGAATTTCCATATTTTTGTACTGTAATAAAAAAGTTTGCAGACAAACTCGCAGTTTTTTTTGTGAACTATTTTTGCGGCGGGGGAACGTTTTTTTT
>ERZ772957.79-NODE-79-length-77464-cov-17.286246_pt1 | contig 77464 bp, 73 predicted proteins | sample MGYA00580682_ERZ772957 | MGnify/ENA primary metagenome ERZ772957 (study PRJEB29015, sample SAMEA2737921) | human oral metagenome | biome: human oral; feature: human-associated habitat; material: dental | place: China | collected 2025 ... | reverse complement strand
ACCTGGTTCAACACACAACTACTACGAGGTTCTAGACAATCTCGCAGATGATGATGATCGTCAGATCATCATGTACGACCAGATTGGTTGCGGAAATTCATATCTAGATGGTCATAAGGAATTATGGACTCAGGATACATGGCTAGATGAGCTAGAGGCTCTAAGAGAGCACCTAGGACTAGACGAGTGTCATATCATCGGACAGTCATGGGGCGGCATGATGCAGATTGCATATGCTATCGAAAGAAAGCCTAAGGGTGTTAAGTCATTCGTTATTTCCAGTGGACATCCATCAAGCAGTCTCTGGGAGAAAGAAGGTCTAAGACGTATTAAGATGATGCCTCAGAATATGCAGGATGCAATCAATCACGCTCTTGAGACTGGAGATTTCTCTGGAGAGGCTTATGATGAAGCGGTGGCTGAGTATATGCACAGATACTGTGACTACTGGATTGGCGAAGATGCACCAGAGTGCTGTACACGTCCTAAGAAGGCTGGCGGCGAGGCATACCTATACGGATGGGGTCCAAATGAATTCGCCCCTACAGGTTCGCTAAAGGACTTCGAGTATGTTGATAGACTAGGCGAGATTAAGATTCCTTCGCTTGTATGCAGCGGAATCTCCGATCTCTGCTCGCCGCTAATAGCTAAGACTATCGCAGATGGAATTCCAAACTCAGAGTGGATTCTATGGGAGAACGCAAGACACACATGCTTCGTAGACAGACACGATGATTACTGCAAAGTGCTCATCGAGTGGCTCAACAAGTACGATAAGTAATCGGCAGCCCCGAAACTAGCTGATTGATTCGTAAGCATGCAAATATTGCAAAAGAAAAGGCGCAGCAATCGCTGCGCTTTTCTAGTGGTCAATTATTTGTACGTTTTATCTATATTCATATGGTAACAGAAATGCGAGAGCTAAGTATCGCGGATACAGAGTATCCAGAGCCGTAAAAACTGGTGATACAACAGCAATTGTAATATATCTGGCTATGATGGTTATTGCGTCAGGCTCGCTCGCAGTATTCTCAAGGAAGAGGAAAAGTGCGAAGTAGTCATTCATAGTATATAGTTGCTTAATAAAGGATGATTTATGAGCAAAACAGGCAGGATTTAAAATTTCTGCCTGTTTTTTAATTTTTTTGTAAAAAAGCGAATGCACAAAGTGACAAAGCCACATTATATCGGTATGGTCACTTTATGTGATTACTATATATTGTGCCAAAAAATTTTAAACTCCCCAATATATATGATGCCTAAATTCGAATAAACTTGTCGTAAACTGACAAAAAACAAAAATTTTTAAAGCAAATCACCAAATTCCGATAAAAAATTATCAAAAACTAATTTTCTTGAAACTTGCCCATTTGACATATAAATATCTATAAATGATAATAATTCCAACGGGTATAGCAGCTCAAATGATATCTAAGGATTAAATGGGCGCATGGAATATATAAGAAAAATACTTTAATCGAGACAATATAGTGGACTAATTATCAAAGCCATACAGACCAAATTCATTGTAAGGAGCTGTTATTAACAAGCGTAATAAAAATAATAGACTTATATGAAAGGAAGGTATCACCAATGGAAGGCAAGAAGAAGGTGAAAGCCGTCAGTCTTGAAACATTCGTATTCTTGTTCATATTTATCGGAGGATTCTCGTGGCTAGGACATAAGATGGGCGTCGGAAACATGTTCAAGACCATGATGGCAACAGCACATGACCTCCTCCTCTCCACCGTATTTCTAATAATGGCGATGGCTGTACTCGCTGGTGCTATCAGCGGACTGCTTTCGGAGTTCGGGGCAATTGCGCTTATCAATAAGATTTTTGCACCACTGATGAAACCGATATGGGGGCTGCCAGGAGCGAGTATCACGGGAGCGGTCGCTACATATCTATCAGATAACCCGGCAATTATACCGTTTGCAAAGGATCAAACGTTTACTCAGTATTTCCGCAAGTATCAAGTGCCGGCACTTTGTAACCTTGGAACTTCTTTCGGAATGGGGCTTATCGTTACGACATTTATGATTGCTCAAGGCAAACAGTTTATAGCCCCAGCGCTATTAGGTAATGTTGCAGCTATTATAGGGTCGGTTATCAGTGTAAGGCTCATGCTTTGGCAGACTAAAAAATTCTATGGCGAGGAAGCTATGGAACCATATGCAAAGCATTTCTCGGTAGAGGACCTCAAGACTGAAGGAGAATACAGACTTATACGTGAAGGAAACATGTTCCAGAGAGTGCTTGACTCATTGCTAGAGGGTGGTAAGAACGGCGTTGAGATGGGGCTTGCGATTATACCAGGAGTTTTAATCGTGTGCACATTCGTAATGATGTTCACATTTGGACCTGGAAAGAGCGGATATACAGGAGCAGCATACGAGGGCATAAAATTGCTTCCATATCTCGGGCAGAAGATCAATTTTATAATCGAACCATTATTCGGGTTCCATTCGCCAGAGGCTATCTCGTTCCCAATTACATCGCTAGGAGCTGTAGGAGCGGCTATTTCGCTAGTGCCTGAGTTCATTAGGACGGGCAAGGTTTCTCCTAATGATATCGCAGTATTTACCTCAATGGGTATGTGCTGGTCAGGATATCTCAGCACACACATAGGAATGATGGATGCGCTTAAGTCGAGAGCTCTTGCAGGAAAGGCTATCCTATCTCATACAATTGGAGGTCTCTGCGCTGGTATAGCTGCACATCTACTGTACGTGCTACTGATTCACTAGCAATGTTGCAGGTTTATAAAAAATTGCGTATTAGAGTATTTAACACACATGACACAGAAAACTGGCCAGACATATGTCTGGCTTGTTTTCTTGTTGAAAAATGCACGTCTCTATGATAAAGTAAACTGATATGCGAGATAACAATTTCTACATGAAAGAAGCTTTAAAAGAAGCCTATATAGCTGCAGAGCTCGGAGAAGTTCCGGTCGGAGCCATCGTAGTGAAGGACGATGAAATTATCGCCAGAGCTCACAACATGGTGGAAGCATACGCATCTTCATCATCTCACGCTGAGATGTTGGCGATGGAGGCAGCCGAAGCAAAGCTCGGAAGTAAATGGCTGAGCGGATGTGAGCTGTATGTGACACTTGAGCCGTGCTCGATGTGTGCTGGAGCGATGGTGCTCTCAAGGCTGGATAAGCTTTACATAGGAACGATGGATCCTAAGAATGGAGCAGCTGGTTCAATATTCGATATTACGAATGAGGCACAGCTCAACCACAGGATAGATGTAGAACGAGGGATACTTGCCGATGAATGTGCGGAGGCGCTTACTAGCTTCTTTAGAGAGCTAAGGATAACTAAAGCCCAGCTTCGCAACAAAAATATAGATGCAGTTGAAGATAAAGTTGATATATTGGAGGAAAATTAGATGAAAAGAAAAGGACTAATTGCAGTTCTGTCGATGCTTATGGTTATTATCAGCACAGCTATGTGTTTCGCAGCAGATGATACTGCTTTTGCGCTAAAGTCTTCATACCCTAAGGATGGACAGAAGAACACTTCAATCGAGAACCTAGGGGTTAAGCTTTATTTTAATCATTCTGTATCAAGTAAGGCAGCGCAGGCTAATAACAAAAATAGTGTTAAGATTGTTGATAAGGATGGCAAGAAGATCCCAATAAAGGTTCTGACTGCTAACGACGATTCTGGTCTAGTGCTAGTGCTCGGGGATAGTACGAACAAGAAATTCAAGGTTAAGAATAACTCGGAGTATAAGCTGGTAATCGAAAAGGATTTTGCAGATGATAACGGCAACACCCTTGGAAAAGAGACCACTGTAAGCTTCAAGACTTTTAACCAGACTCTGAACACAACTATCAATATGGTTATGATGGTAATCATGTTCGGTGGTATCATGGTTGTGACGATTAGACAGCAGCATAATAAGGATGATGACGATAAGGTTGAGAAGGAGAAATCCGGAGAATCCACATTTAATCCTTATAAAGAGGCGAAGAAGACTGGAAAGTCAGTCGAAGAAGTAATCGCTGAAGAGAAAAAAAGAGTTGCTAAGGCTGAGAGAAGGGCTAAGAGAAAGGGTACAAAAAAGATTGAGGAGAAACTTGAGATAAGTGAACTTCTGCCTAATGTGTATAAGGTCCATAAGCCAAGTCCAATCAAAGACCGTAAAGCAGGGGGCAAAAAATCCTCGAAGTAATTCGAAAAATCACAAATTATATATACATTTATGTATGATAAATAGTACAATATATGCGAGGGTGCACGGCATCCTCGCATTTTTAGAATCTAGGGCGGGATAAATGAGTAGAGAAGATATGAAGCCTTCTGAAATCGAACTCAAAGCGTACGCGAAAATCAACCTTTCGCTATACGTGCTATCTAGAAGGGCAGACGGTTATCACGATATAAAGTCTTTTATGCAAAGTATCAATATTTTCGATATTTTAAAAATAAGAACTAAATTAATAAATAGTTACGATTATAATTGTTTTTTTGCAGAAACTAACATATACTTATCATCAACAAATAAGAATATTCCATTAACTACAGACAATTTGGCTGTAAAAGGCGCGATGACCGTCATAGAGGCAATTTCTAGTCGATGTAATCTTGCAAGTTTGCTGAAAGAGAGAGATGCTGAGTGCATCTCAATCGAGATCGATAAAAAGCTGCCCGTAGCAGCTGGGATTGCAGGTGGCAGTGGAAATGCCGCAGCGGTTATGCTCGGCGTGAACCACCTGCTTCGTAGTCCTTTGTCTATGAGGGAACTCATGGAGGCGGGTGCTAAGATTGGTGCGGATGTGCCTTTTTCTATAATGATGAATGCATATCTTAATGCTGATGAACTGAAGGGCCTGCCACAGCTCGAAGAGGCGAGCTGCGCTGCGATAGTTTCTGGAATAGGCGAAGTGGTTGAGGCAGTTATGCCGAGACCGCATTTTGTGATTTTATTTAACCCTGGCATTGCTGTATCTACTAAGGAAGTGTATGAAGCAATTGACAGGAAACTTGAAGGCGCAGAGCTTGCGCAAAGAGAAGCAGATGTCAATCGCTTCTATAATGAACTTGAGCTGTACACACTTACGCATTACCGAGAAGTGCAGAACTTGGTGTCGCGGATACGCGAGTATTTGCACGCTGATGAAGTTCTGATGAGCGGTAGCGGACCCACCGTGGCAGCTTACTATACCGACGAAACTAGATTCGAGGCTGACTATGAAGCTTTAGAAGCGGCTAGATGGGTTGAACCGACTTGGCGATACTGGAAGACAAAGAGCGGAGGACTTAACTTGTGGAGTTAGATTTTCAGATTCAGAAACCATTAAGAGAGCTAGTGTACCTGGAGCTCAAGAGACGAATTCTAACGGGTGAAATAGATGCGCACACAAGGCTCATGGAAATTGACCTGGCGGAGAAGATGAACGTAAGCAGAACACCTATCAGAGAGGCGATTCGTAAACTTGCTAACGAAGGCTTGGTTGTTATTGAGCCGCGTCACGGCGCATATGTATCTGAGATTTCCATCAAAGATCTCGAGGACGTGTTTGAGGTGAGAGAAACTCTGGGCGGACTCGCAGCTTCTATTGCCGCAGTTAAGGCAACAGATGAGGATAAAGCAGCTCTACAGAAGCTTCTCAGGCTAGGTGAGCTCGCGATGAAAAATGGCGAGATGGACGAGATGGTAGAATATGACGTCAAGCTTCACAGCTATATAGTGCAGTGCAGCGGCAATAAGACTCTTATCCAGATGGTTAAACAGGTTCAAGAGCTATCGATGAGATTCCGTTACGTATACTATGAGAGCCAGAGCAATTACATGATTCAGCCGATTGAGCATAAGAAGATTGTAGATGCTATCATAGCTGGTGATGCAGCGGCAGCTAGAAAAGCAGCTGCGGATCATATCAATACGCTTAGAAAGTTTGTCGTAGAGAAAGATAAAGGGAATGGCATGATATAGTCATCCGATTGAGACGGGTAGCCTAGAGCTACCCGTTTTTTGTGCGCATTTTGTGATGTTCACGAGAATATACATAGAAAACACCGATATAGGCGCTAAAAGCCTTGAAAATACCCACGAGTTAAGGAAACAAAACAAAAGTTAATGTTGACTAGCGAATTTTATAAGTGATATATTTGATACAATCAATATAATAATTAAAGAATTAAGACTAGGAGGTTTATTATGAAATTTTTAGGTAAGCAGAGTTGTGTTGGTATTGGATGCGTTGCAGCAGGATTCCTCGCTGGAACAGTTGGCAAGTTAATCCTTACAAGCAAGGATGCTAAGAAAGTATATACACACTGCACAGCTGCAGTTCTACGCGGCAAGGACACTCTTATGGAGACCACAACAACATTAAGAGAGAACTGCGAAGACATCTACGAAGATGCAATGGATATGAATGCTGTTCGTTATGCTGAAGAAGAGATGCTAATGGTTGAGAGCGCTAGAGCAATCGTTGAAGCATACGACGAGGATGAAGAGGCTGCTGAGGAGCAGGTAGAAGAAGCTAAGGACGCAGAATAATGCGATTTGTAATACTTCACGAATCGAGCTCTAGGATACGCGTGCGTGTTCCAAAGTATAATATGACTATGGAACAGGCCGATATACTAGAGTACTACCTGAGAAATAAACCCTTTGTCATTCAAGCGACCGTTCACGACAGAACGAGCGATGCATCGATTAGATATAGAGGTGGCGCAGAAGGACGAAAGGCTCTTCTCGAGGCACTGAGAGTATTCTCCTTCAGTGACGAAGATGCTATTGCACTAGTGCCAGAGCAGACAAGCAGGGCACTTGATCATAAGTACCAGGAGAAAATGGTGAGTATGGTCATGTTTAGAACCCTGAGAAATATCTTCCTGCCAATCTGGCTTCGTAACGGAATTACAATCGTTAAGAGCGCTGGATTCATCGCTAAGGGCATAAAATCGCTCTCTAAAGGTAAGCTAGAAGTAGCGACACTGGATGCTACTGCAATTACAGTGTCGATGCTTAGAAATGATTTTGGTACTGCTTCATCCGTAATGTTCCTACTCGACATAGGAGACACACTTGGCGAGTGGACTCGTCGTAAGTCGGTCACAGATCTAGCAAGCGTGATGTCTCTTAACGTGACAAAGGTATGGAAGAAAACGGAAGATGTCGATGTATTAGTCGATGTCAAAGAGATAAAGCCAGGAGACAAAATCGTAGTACGCACTTCAAACGTAATTCCGCTAGATGGGAAGGTCGTTGAGGGCTCAGCATCTGTAAATCAGGCGACAATGACTGGTGAATCTATTCCCGTTCGCAAGGAGCCTGGTGGCTATGTATATGCTGGGACTGTCGTTGAAGATGGAAGCTGCGTAATTGAGGTTGCTCAGTCTGCAGGTACTGGTAAGTACGATCAGATTGTGAAGATCATCGAGGAGTCGGAGAAGCTCAAGTCAGAAACTGAGGAGAAGGCTTTCCATCTCGCTGATAGGCTTGTTCCGTATTCTTTGGCGGGAACTGTAATAACTTATCTATTGACCAGAAATGCGACAAGGGCACTATCGTTCCTGATGGTAGATTTCTCTTGTGCTTTGAACCTGTCGATGCCGCTTTCGATGCTTTCTGCAATTAAGGAAGCTAGCAAGTACGATATCTCTGTAAAGGGAGGCAAGTTCCTCGAAGCGACTGCAACGGCAGATACTGTAGTATTTGATAAGACAGGGACGCTGACACACGCCACACCGTCCGTAGTAGACATTATTACTTTTGGCGATGCAAAAGAAGAGGAGAGTTTGCGTATTGCGGCTTGCCTCGAAGAGCACTACCCACATTCCGTTGCAAATGCAGTAGTTGAAGAGGCCAAGAAGCGTCATATCTCGCACGAAGAGATGCATTCGAAGGTTGACTACGTGGTTGCTCATGGAATCTCGAGTAATATCGACGGGAAAAATGCGATTATTGGCAGCTACCATTTCGTAGTTGAAGACAGTAAGAGCGTAGTGCCAAATGGTGAAGAGGGTAAGATCGATACACTGCCAACAGAGTATTCGCACCTATACCTAGCTATCGACGGAGTGCTGCAGGCTGTAATCTGCATATTTGACCCTCTTAGAGAAGAGGCTGCCGATGTGATTAAGGAGCTCTATGAACTCGGAGTGTCAAAGGTATGCATGCTCACGGGAGACAACGAGAGAACAGCTGCTGCAGTGGCAAAGAAGCTCGACCTCACAGAGTATCGCGCAGAGGTGCTTCCGGAAGATAAGCTCGCATTTATAAAAGCTGAGCATGCAGCAGGCCGAAAGGTAATCATGGTTGGAGATGGTGTAAACGATGCACCTGCTCTATCTGAATCAGATGTTGGAATCGCTGTAAATGAAGGTGCTGCGATTGCAAGAGAGATTGCCGATATAACGATTTCATCGGATGACCTGCGCAGAATCGTACTTCTGAGAAGAATAAGTATGCAGCTGATGGAGAGAATAGATAACAACTACAAGTTCATAGTTGCATTCAATGCAGGGCTTATTGGACTAGGAGTTGCAGGGATTTTAACACCTTCCTCATCAGCGCTATTCCACAACGGATCGACTATACTGAGCGGACTATATAGCACAACGCCGCTGTTAAGTGAGTCGGAAGAAGATATCAAGGAGTTGGATTATGAAGAAGCATAAGTTTTTCGCATGGGCAACAGTTTTCTGCTTTGCAATGACGATGGTGACTGGATATAAGAAGCGCTAGTTTGCGGATTTCTGTACCAAGTTAATAAATTACTGAAAATTAAGACAGAACCCTTCGGATGAGGGGTTCTGTCTTTTTACATCTTGAATTTACAATCTAAGTGCAACAACTAAATAATGACCCATAGTCTGGTACAATGGTGTTTGTCAAGACATCCACATACCAGGAGGTACTATGAGCCATTACAAACATATTACACCAGCAGAGCGCGAAAAGATACTTGTATTACGCACACAGAATCACTCGATTACATATATAGCCGATAGCATTGGGAGAGATAAGTCAACTATCCCACGAGAACTCGCTCGCAATACTATCGATGGTGAGTATTCTGCCGTAGCTGCACAGGTTGCCTACTGCAATCGCCAGATTAGATGCCGTCGTAAGAAGAAGTTGTCTGAACCCAATATTTTCAAGCTTGTTCAGGAGAAATTTCTTGAACATCAATGGTCGCCGGAGCAGATTGCAGGCAGACTCGTGCAAGAGCATTCAGACATAAGCATCAGCTATACAACCATATACCGAGGTATATATGCCGGACTATTTGACACCCCTGAAGAGCGAAAGTCTTCGGGCAATAGAGGCGCTGTACGAAAGCTTAGACATAGAGGCAAGACCCGTCATACCAAGAATCACACTGAAAAACGAGGTAGGATTGTCATCAGTAATGAGCTTGAGGATCGCCCCAAGGAAGCCAATGATCGTAGTCGGATCGGAGACTGGGAAGGCGATACGGTAGCCGGAACCCGAAACGGTAACTGTCTCCTTACATTGGTTGACAGAAGGAGTAGAATGCTTCTGTGCCAGCGCGCAGAGAAGAAAATCTCTGACTGCATTCGTGATGTAATGATCAAATGCCTCAATGGACAGCCACTATATTCTATAACCCCAGATAGAGGCAAGGAATTCGCTAAACATGCTGAGGTCACAGAAGTTCTCAATTGTGTGCAGTTCTATTTTCCTAAGCCTCGGCATCCGTGGGATCGTGGAACGAATGAAAACACCAACGGTCTTCTTCGTGAGTACTTTCCAAAAGGGGATGACCTTTCAAAGTGCAGCGACGAATATATACAGAGTAAAGTGGACGAACTGAACAAGCGACCAAGAAAGTGCCTGGGTTACTTAACCCCTTATGAGGTCTATCATTCAAAATCGTTGCACTTGATTTGACAATTCAAGATATTTAAACAGGATAAATTATGTGGAAAAGGGATTTGGCTGAAAGCAAGATGTTGATACACATATGAGGTAATAATAAATCTGAATTAATTAAATACTAATAAATTAATTACCCCAAGTATCATCAGTTCTACAAAATTCTTCATTTATTTTCAAGACAATAAGAATAATAATCTTGAGTAATTTATAATAATCTTGCTTATGCTGCTCTTCAGATTGAGTATTAGATCCATGTATGTATCGATTGCGAAGTTGTTCACCATTATCAAATGATTGATCATTTAACATGTAGTCCAAATACTCGTACTCTGGTCTTGAGAAAAGTGTGTTTTCTACCTTTATTTTTCCTTGTTCAATAAGTTTATTTACATAAGGAAGATCGTAATATGTAAGACATATTACATTATTGTAGAAAAAATCTCTTAATACAGCTAACCTTTCCTTTGAGAATTTGAGTATTCCACAAGATGAATAGGCTAAAAAATCGTTGCTTAAAAGACTATCAATTATGGCTTGCTGATAATTTGCAAAATCATCATAAATCAATCTTTCATTGCATAACATTTCATAAAAAGTACAATACTCATCGCCTGTTCGATCCGTATAATTTAGTACGCTTTGATCAGAAAAAAATATTTTAGATATACGTTGCAATTCTTCATCAACTAGATATCCATACTTTCTATCACAAAAACTTTTTATTTGTGAAAATAAAGGTGTTGATGATGACATTTCTAGCAAATCCTGATCGATAACTTTATCAGTAACAAAAAATGAGAATTGTTTGATAATGCTGTCAATTTCAGAACATAGTAGTCTAGCTTTTTCAAGGTATGTTGCAGATTGAGAAGTTGAGTTATAGGTAAAGCCCTTTGCGTTGAATTCTTCCATCAAATATGTCTGAAAAAACCATTCTATTAAGTCTTCAATCCTTAAATTGTGTTCTAATAATTTAGCATCATATGCCATTGTTATAATTGTAGAAATCATCTTCCGCATTTCAAATGCAGCATCAACTGGATATGCATTTAGACTTTTAAGTCCCACAAATGACTCAAGAGAACAATCGCGAGCATTGTTTGGAAATGAGGAGCGGTAGAACTTATCTACAAATCCAAACATGTGAATAAAATTATTCATAAGAGTTGGGAAATCTAGATTTTCTTCTATCCAGGATGAATTAAAAGTGAATCTTGGCTCAAAGCAATCTTTATCATCTATAGTTACAAGTTCATCGATAGGTTTAAAAACGACATTAACACCAATTTTTAATCCTGTATTCATTGAACAAACTGCCTCAATAATTTTATTATATTTCTTCTTAGCAGCTAACCTAATCCTATCATTAAGAGCTAACTGACTGCATTTTTTCCCTTTTATAATCATCTCTAAGTAATTAGGATTCGGATTTTCAGATTCTATATACGAATTAATAATAGATGTTTTATTATCTATAGTTAGTGAGTTAGGAATGTAATAGGATTTATTATTAGACTCGTGTTTAACAAGGTATGAATTAATTAGAACTTCAGCGCCTTTGTTATTAATAACCATATAGTTGCTAATTAATTGATCAAATTTAGATACTATTTTTTTTCTACGAAGTACATGGTGGAGAACCCTCTTATCAGCGTAGAGCAAAGATTTGAAAGTGTCTACGGGAATAGTATTTTGCATACCATAATGTTCAAACATATCCCAGAAGGATGAAACATAAAGAGTGGTTGTGGCGTTATACGTATCATGAAAGCGATTATAATCAAAATTAGAAACATACCTCCCGATATGTTCCTTTAGTTTATTTGCTTTTCTTTTAAGTTCGGCATAATAGTCAGAAGACCAGGCCTCTAGTTTTACATTTGTTTCAAATAGCTTGATAATATTATGAAATTCTAGTATGTGATTTATATTAAATGGAGAATTCAAGCTTAAAAGAATATCAATTCTGTCTTCAGCCGCTTTTAAACTAGATCCTGTAGACAAATCACTTGCAGAATAAAAAATTATACCATCATAATCTGGTCTTGATATATTACTGCTCATTTAATCTTCTCCCAACTACTGCTGTCAAAGGAATCAGCAATAGGTTATTTATTAAAGTTGGTTTTTGCTGATAAAAATCCATATAAATAAACCATATTTATATGGATCACTTCTTAATCTCCGCCGAGCTCTGCAGCTTCACGGATATCGTCATCTCCTTGCCGTCTCGTATTATTCCGAGCTTAACTGTCTCACCTATGCGGTGACTTTGAATGGCTGAAATTACACCTTCTGCAGTTGACACTTTCTCGTTATCTACGGATATAATCTGGTCGCCCTTCTTTAGACCTGCGGCCTTAGCATTAGATCCATTCACCTCAGCGATGAGAACAGCAGCGGTACTCTTGCCTGTGGTCTTATCCTTGACATCACCATCGTAGATGGAAATTCCGGCCATCGGTTTACCTGTTATCGTGCCGTGTTCGATGATGTCGTCTATGGATGAAGCAACTGAGTCGATTGGGATTGCGAACCCTAGACCTTCTATGCCAGTTCCAGAACCTTTGGCAACCACTATTCCAACGAGTTCACCTCTGCTATTAAATAGCGCACCTCCAGAGTTGCCCTCGTTGATGGACGCATCTGTCTGTATAAGTGTGCGAGTTCTATTCTCGAGCTCAATCTTGCGATCCTTGGCGCTTATGATGCCCGCGGTTACGGTTCCGCCGAGCTTTCCGAGTGGGTTTCCGATAACAACAGCAAGATCGCCTACAGAGAGTTTGCTGCTTCTACCGATTGTAACAGCGTTTAGCTTAGTAGCATCTATCTTGAGGACGGCGATATCAGTCTGTTCATCGTAGCCTACTACACTAGCAGAATAGTTCTTGCCGCTATGAAGTCTAACTACGATAGTCGTAGCTCCGTCAATCACGTGGTAATTCGTGACTATGTAGCCATTCGATTTTACTATAACTCCACTTCCTGCGCCTTCGCTAGTTCCACGAGAAGTAGTCATGATCTCAACCACCGCATCGGCATTTTTGCTAGCAATTTCGTCTATGGTGAGTTTCCCGCCAGTAGCACTCTGTAGAGAGGAAGTCGAAAGGTTTTTATAGGAAGGAGTTCTATTTGAGAAGAACACCACAAGCCATGAACTAACTATCGACGTGAGCATCATCGAAGTTATAAGCGTGATGATAAAAAATCTCTTTGTCACATACTTAGGATTCTTATGCGCCGAAGGATTGTCTCCGTTAAAACCTGCAGTATAAGCATGTGCTCCCTGTGCTTCGTGACTTCCATTTTGTCCTGCATATTCATTTTGATATGTATAGCCTGTGCCGTTATGAATTCCGTTTTCGGGAGCTGCGTGCTTACCATATGATCCTTCAAATGAGCCATCTGCAGTGTGTTTCGCATAGCTTTCGTACTTGCTTCTAGTGAATCTGCTTCTAGGTGCAGGAACGTTGCTATTTTCGTCAATCAAAACGAAATTCGGCCCTTCGCCGTCTCTTGGAAGGAAGTCTCCAGCATTTTCTGGTGCGTAGCTACCCCATTCCTTCTTGACTGGAGTGTCTTCGGGAAGCTGCACGTTTTTCACATCATAGATGGAGCCATCGTCGCGCCAATATTCGTTAGAATCCTCGTGAATATCTTCCGCACCCTGCGTATTAGAACTGACATCTGTGCAGTTTACATCCTGCGTAGCAGATTGTTCGTCAACCTGATTGGAATTATCATTTTCCGTCGGAATAGTATGATCAAAATCGCTCATAGATATTCTCCTTGAATAATAGTTTAGTCCTGTTGTTATTATATAGTGAAAATAATTTTTTCATAGCAATTTATATGTATTTTATGTGAGAAATTGCCCCAAGTGTGACAATATAAGTTGCTGAACTATATACCAAAGTAGTATAATCTATTGATATGATTTATGCATGATTTGCATTCTAATTTAGTTTACAGGGGGTACAAAATGCATTGCGTTTACAAGGTAACAGATAAGATTTGGTGGATTGGCGGTAACGAGCGTAAGCTTTCAGTCTTCGAAGGAGTTATTCCTATGAACGATGGTATGGCGTACAATTCATATTTTATAGATGACGAGAAGACAGTTGTGCTTGATGCAGTTGATAAATCAGTTTCAGGCGTTTTTTATGAGAATGTTGATCACATGCTTAACGGCAGGCCACTTGACTATGTCATTGTGAACCATGTTGAGCCAGATCACAGCGCTTCGCTAGAAGAACTAATTATGAGACATCCAGAGGCGAAGGTAGTCGGCAGCAAGAAGATTAAGGCTATGGTTAAGCAATATGTGACTTGGGATGTTGACAAATATTTTGAGGAAATCAAGGAAGGCGACGAGCTATGTACTGGGTCGCACACCTTCACATTCTACATGGCACCTATGGTTCACTGGCCAGAGGTAATGGTTACTTACGAGAAGTCGACAGGTTCACTGTTCTCGGCCGATGCGTTTGGAATATTCGGAGCGCATGACGGAAACATCTTTGCAGATGCATACGACTTTGAGCTAGAGTGGCTGCCATCAGCACGTAAGTACTACACAACAATTGTTGGCAAATACGGAACTTTCACAGAGAAGTTAATCGGTAAGGTTGGCGGTCTTGATATAAAGAGGATTTGTCCGCTTCACGGATTCATCATCCGTAAGGATTTTGAGAAATATATAAATGCATACCTAACTTGGGCGCGTTACGAGTCCGAGGAGAATGGCGTTCTCATTCTATATGCTTCACCTTATGGCAACACCAAGAACGCAGCTGAAATTCTAGCTTGCGAGCTTGCCGAAGATGGCGTTACTCGTATGAAGCTGATGGACGTATCGCACTGGGATCCAATGGATGTGCTCCCACAGGCATTTAGATACAACCACATCGTAATTGCTTGTACAACATACAACAATGGAATCTTTGTCAAGATGGAAGAAGCTCTCGGAGAGATGAAGTCTATGGGTGTATGCAACAAGAAGGTCAGCATCATCGAAAATGGTTCGTGGAATCCAGTGAGCGGAAAGCTAATCAAGGCGTTCTTTGAGGACATGAAGGATATCGAATTTATAGGAGATATCGTAACTATTAAGTCTTCTGTAAAGGAGGATTCCGCACAGGCTGTTGCAGAGCTAGCGAAGGTTATCGCAGCATCTGTTCAGGCTCAGGCATAAGAGGGGATTAATGGCAGAGAAGAAAAGTATAAATCTAGTAATCTCAAATAACCAGTATTCTGAGAAGCTCATTCCTTCTGGTCAAACCTACAAGCGAGTACTCATACTGGAAGACAATATCGAAGTGACTACTGAGGGATTCTTGTACAACAAAGGGAAATCCATGTACATCACATATGATGAGGTTGCAGATGGTGGACTAGAGAATACCAAAACCATATTGAAGCTCGAAGGTGAGAACAAGCTGCAGATTAGAAGATACGGCAAGGATGACGGTGCCGGGATGATGGATATGCAGCTTGAAGAAGGCGTCCTCAATATAACGAGGTACATTATTCCGACTGGTAATCTTGAGATGGAGATTTACACCAATAAGGTTGAGAATTCACTTGATGAGGATGGATTTGGGAAGATTTCTGCGGATTATAAGATTAAGATGGAGCCGTACGTCAATCTCAGGAATAAGCTTGAGATTGAGGTTAAGCCTTGCTAATGCATAATATCTAGTGGGGCTTTCGACTATATAGGGTTAATTATTGTTGTTTAATTGGATTTAGAAAGGACCAGAAACAAATGGGAAGTGTCGGTTTTAGTGCGGAGAAGTACATCGAAGAACAGTCAAAGTATATCTTGGAGAGGATTCAGGCTGGAGACGGGAGACTTTACCTCGAATTCGGAGGGAAACTCGTTCAGGATAAGCACGCGATGAGAGTTCTGCCTGGCTTCGATGAGAATGCCAAGATTAAACTTTTGAACCGCATGAAGGACCAGACGGAAATAATCATCTGCATATATGCAGGAGATATCATTTCCAGTAAAACGAGACAAGATTTTGGGATCACGTATGATCTTGAGGTAATGAGGCTCATCGATGCTTTCCGTAGCTATGATCTTGAGATAAATTCGGTTGTCGTGACTAGATACGAGAACAATCCAGCGGTTAATATGTTTATCAACAAGCTGGAAAGAAGAGGAATTCGCACTTACAAGCACAATTATACTAAAGGATATCCTACTGATGTTGACACTATCGTCAGCGACGAGGGATACGGTGCTAACCCGTACATTGAGGTTACCAAGCCGCTGATAGTGGTTACCGGCCCTGGTGGTGGTTCCGGCAAGCTGGCGACCGCTTTATCGCAGGTGTACCACGAGTATAGACGCGGGACGAAGGCGAGATATGCTAAGTTTGAGACTTTCCCAATCTGGAGCATTCCGCTAAAGCACCCTGTTAATATCGCTTATGAAGCGGCAACAGCCGATCTTAAGGATGTGAACATGATAGATCCGTTCCATCTAGAGGCATATGGGGTTACAGCGGTCAATTACAACAGAGATATCGAGGCATTTCCAGTGCTCAAGAGGATTCTCGATAAGATCACTGGAGATGCGAGCGTATATCAGTCTCCAACTGACATGGGGGTTAACCGTGCAGGCTTCGGCATCATCGACGATGATATCTGCCGCGAGGCAGCTAAGCAGGAGATAATCAGAAGGTATCTGCTCGCTGAAGTTTCGTATAAGAAGGGTAAGATTGATGAATCCGTGCTAGAGCGTACAAAGCTTCTCATGGAAGAGGTTGGCGCTACTCGCTACGATAGAAAAGTTGTCGCACCTGCAGAGGAATACGCAGAGATGAAGCGTGCGGAGAATGAGCGCTATGAGAATGTAATCGTGGCAGCCATTGAGCTACCCGATGGTAGAATCGTTACTGGCAGAAGTTCGCACAGGATGGCAGCTTCAGCAGCTATGATTCTCAATGCAGTAAAGACTTTAGCAGGTCTTGCTGATGATATTCCAGTTATCTCAGCGCAGGTACTAGAGAACCTGCAGAAGATGAATGTGGAATTCTTCGGGGATAAATCCTCTCTCAACTGCGAAGAGATCATCATGGCTCTGACTATGTCGACTATGACGAATCCAACGGCAGATTATGCACTCAAAGAGCTGTATAAGCTGCGCGGCTGCAGAGCCCACAGCACAGCAATTTTAAGCGATAGAGATGAGCAGACGCTTAAGTCGCTGGGAATAGACATGACTTCGAACCCAGAGTTTTCGACTAGTGATCTGTACTCGAAGTAATTGATTTATAGAGGGATATATTGGGCAGCAGTTCTATTCAGAGCTGCTGCTTTTTGTCCAAAGAGAAGCAGGAAGGAATAGATATGGCTGCAAAGCGCAGTTTAGATAAGAGCTACGTTGTCCGCAACATCAGGCAGAAACAGAGATTTAAATACACGCTCATACTAGAGGGGATAGCAGTTGGTTCGATTGTCGGACTGGTCATTGCCCTGTTCAGAATTATGATTGTGAAGGCTGATCAGGCTCGTCAGATGGCAGTTCATCTGGTTAAGGTGAAGCCGATATATGCTTTTGCAGTTTTGCTGGTGCTGATTTTAATCGCCTGGATTTTAGATAAGCTCATTAGATTTGAGCCGGATATTTCGGGGTCTGGCATCCCGCAAATCGAGGGTGAGCTGAAGGGTCTTGAAGATCAGAACTGGCGCAAGGTGCTGATTGCTAAATTTGCGGGATGCGTTCTGGCTATTGGCGGCGGCTTGGCTCTCGGTAGAGAGGGCCCGAGCATTCAGCTGGGTGGCATGATAGGCAAGGGCTTCGCGCGCCGGAAGAATGCGCTTCTGACTGAGGAGAGAATGCTGATGAGCTGTGGCGCCGGCGCGGGCCTAGCCGCCGCGTTTGGAGCTCCGCTAGCTGGAGTGCTATTTGCTCTTGAAGAGCTTCACAAGAACTTCTCAGCAGAAGTTCTTGTATCCACGATGGCAGCTAGCGCAGTTGCTGACTACATAGCTGTCAATATAATCGGACTTAGACCGGTGTTTGATTTTGATGTTGAACACAGAATCCCACTACGCCTATACTGGGCAGTAGTGTTACTTGGCGTAATACTTGGAATACTCGGTGTTCTATACAATAAACTGCTAGACAAGATGCAGGATTTCTTTGATAGATTGGGTAACAAGTTCATCAGTATCGGAATCATGCTCATGATTTCATTCCTGATGATGTTCATCTATCCGACAGTGCTCGGCAGTGGAAACAACCTCGTGAAGGTCATAAGTGATGGGAAGTTCACGCTAGCAGCACTCGCCATACTATTTGTAGCAAAGCTATTCTTCTCTACGGGAAGCTTCGGAACGGGAACTCCAGGTGGCATTTTCTTGCCATTACTCGTCATCGGAGCAATTACGGGAGGACTTTATTCTACGTTTTTAAGCGCGACATTTGGCGTTGAGGAATACTATATCAAAGGCTTTGTAATAATCGCGATGGCGGGCTTCTTTTCAGCTATCGTAAGGGCTCCAATCACAGGGGTTATCCTCATCACTGAAATGACTGGAAACTTCATGACACTGCTATCACTCGTGGCGGCATCACTTGTCGCGTATGTAGTGGCTGACCTTCTAGGTGGAGAACCAGTATACGATCAGCTTATGCATAGGAGACAGCGCAAGAAGGCGGAGAACGGAACAGGTGCACCCGACCATGATTATTTGGCAGATGTCTATAGCAAGAGTGACAAGAAGTACGTCAAGAAGCGCATCTCGATTCGTGAACGCAAGGTCGTAATCGATTCTAGCATTCATATCGGTTCAATGATGGATGGACACAAGGTCATGGAGCTTGGGCTTCCTGAAGGTAGCCTGATTGTCTCAGTCATGAGGGATGGCAAGGAGATAATTCCGCATGGTTCCACCATTCTAAATGGAGGTGACGACCTAGAGATACTGTGCAGGCTCAAGGACATTGCAGCAACAGAGGCGGTACTCGATGAGAAGTGCAAGGCGATAGATGCAGATTAGATTATCTAACATAGTGGCATAAACCAGACTGCCTAGAGGTACAAAAAAGGAGATAAAGAGTCATGAATACAGTAAAAATTAGAAATATCGAAATCGGCTCCGGTCTACCCAAGATTTGTGCACCAATCGTTGGCACAACTAAAGACGATATAATGGCAGAGGCAGAGAACATAGGACGTTTGCCTGTAGATATAGCTGAATGGCGTGTCGATTGGTTTGAGCATGCGTTTAATTTTAGTAAGGTAGAAAACGTACTGAAGGATTTAAGAACAGCCCTTGGAGAGACTCCGCTGTTGATGACATTTCGCACATCGAATGATGGCGGTGAAAAGTCTATTAAACCTGATGATTATGCAGAGTTTATCGTAAGTGCATCTGAGACTGGATACGTTGACCTGGTCGATGTGGAAGTTTTTATAGGAACAGATATCGTAAAAGAAATTATCGCTGGTGCTCACAATGCCGGTGTCAAGGTTATCGGATCGAATCACGATTTTAATAAGACTCCAGACAAAGACGAGATTGTAGAAAGGCTCCGCAAGATGCAGGATTTAGGCGTTGATATACCTAAGATTGCAGTTATGCCAAAAGGCATGAAGGATGTAGTTACACTACTCGCCGCTACAGAGGAGATGCATAGAGAATTTGCCGACCGTCCAATCGTCACTATTTCGATGTCTGAAACAGGAGCGCTATCTAGGATTTGTGGTGAAGCTTTCGGGTCAGCGGTTACCTTTGGTGCAGCCAAGAATGTATCGGCGCCTGGTCAGATGGAAGTGAATGATCTCAGTACAGCAATAAAATTGCTGCACGAGTATCTATGATAAATAGGCGATATATAGAGCGTTCTAATTGAAGAAAATCAACTTAAAAGCTCAATCGACAAGGTGCAGTTAACATGGCGCAATTAAGTCAAGACGCATTATAAAAGCAATGCCCTGTAACCAAGACATTGCTACATATTACAGTTTATTCTGAACTGTGCAGCTTCCAAGCTGTCATCTACCCGGAACTGGATACTTAGTTCGGGGTATTTTTCTTCAAAATACTTTTTATTCTCACCACCATTACCGACGGCGTTTGAAAACCACTTAGGAGAAGAGAAAACATCGACTTTTACCCGAGATAACCTCTGCTGATTAAAACTTTCATTTACCAAGTCCCTGCCTTGCAAATGGTTAGCTGTGAGCTCACCCGACTTCTCGCGACGCTCTCTGATCTCGTCTACAATCCTATCTAGCTGCGGCTCGATCTCATCCCGTGCTATCCGTCCTTCGACTAGCTGCCTGAAAGCAGGGTGATACGTTCCGCCATTTATCGATCCGCCTTCACCGATTATATCAGTGCTCTTGAGTCCAACTCGCATAATCGTGATACCTGCATTATCGAGTATCTTATACATTGCCGCCGTCCTCGTAATGGCTTCCTCCCTGCTTAGCGGCTGATATTCGCCGCGCTCATACATCTCTAGTAGCTCCGTGTCATCAATAACGATGGTCGGGTATAACCTAGTCAGTGAAGGCTTTAGCTTGACGGTCTCTTCTGCCGAATAGATGCAAGTTTCAAGCGAATCTCCAGGAAGCCCAATCATCAGCTGGATTCCGAATTCAAATCCATATTCTTTAATCAGTGAGACAGCCTCATATACAGATGCGCTTGTATGTCCGCGATTCGACTTACGAAGCACCTCATCGTCGAAAGACTGAACTCCGAGCTCAATCGTATCAACTGAATATGCCTTTAGATTATCCAAAATATCTCTATCTATATAGTCGGGGCGTGTCGACAGATGGATCTTGTCGATGAGCTCTCTATCCTTGTATTCCTTGGCAATGGTGAGGTACGAACTCTGTTCCTCTAGCTCAAGTCCTGTAAAGCTTCCGCCGTAAAAAGCAATTTCGACCGTCGGAACTTCTCCGAGTGTCGTGAGCCATGTGTCAATCGTATTTTTCACATCATCCTTAGTAGGGGCAGTCGTGCGAGCAGTGATTTTCCGCTGATTGCAGAAGACGCAGTCGTTAGGACAGCCTCGGTGCGGTATGAATATTGGTATAATAGCGTGCTTTTTCATATATATCCTTAGTCAGAGTCAGATTTTGTAACCGTAATTATTGAGCCGATATCTTCAAGCTCGTATGATTCAAACCACTTACAGCCGAGACCTCGCTCCTCTATGAAAGCGGTAATTTCTCTAAAGTTTAGATGTGTCGAGAGGTCGCCGTTAAATACTATTTCATCGCCTACACGGCCACTTGCACCTCCGATAAACCCAGTACCAGCACCGCGCAGCTTCACAAAGCCTGATTTGACTAGCAGCACATTCATACCTGCTGCTTCACAAGGCTTTGCTATTCCTTTGTCGTAAGTGATGATAGAGTCTTCGTCTACTATGACAGTGCTGCATTTTGCATATCCCTGACGAATATTTATGAGCTGCAGTTCATCTCCAAAGCTTGCCTTTGCGGCATCCAGAAGATCTGCGTCAGTTACATCTAGTTTGTGGATAAAGAACTTTCCAGTACAAGCCGCATTGTATCTGCAGTCGCCAGGATAGAGCGAACTTAGTGCGTTAGGAGCACCTTCATATATAGGAGATTCAGGCTTTACACCTAGCTTGCACAGCAGTACATCTGGATGATTTGCAACTAGGCTAGATACCGTGCGGAGTTCGGGGAAAGTGCGGATAATATGACCAGCATTTTCAAGATAAGTGCATAGGTCAGGGTGAGCAAGCGATGATAGATATGCTATCTTCATTGGTTAAGCTCTCCGCGCAGGTCGGTTTCTATAAGCCTGCTGATCTCGCTGTGCTCTAGACCTAGGCTGAAGAGGTAGTAGAGCTTAGCTACTGTCGCTTCTGTAGTCATATTTGAACCAGATACCGCTCCTGCCTTTGCAAGCTCTGAACTCGTCTCATACGCTCCGAGTCTGACTGTTCCCTGTGAGCACTGCGTGCAGACTACTACTGTAGTGCCATTTGCAATAGCGCGGGCGATGAGGGGCGGTAGAGCTTCGTCGTAATTAGGGATGTTGCCTGTGCCAAATGTTTCAAGCACTAGAGCATCGAGTCCGCGCGTTACGATTGGTGCGAATAGCTCAAACTGGATTCCCGGGAAAAGCTTGATAACCCCTACTTTCGCTGGCTTGATCGACTGCACGAGAAGCTCTCCGCGAGGCTTTTGCATCAGGCGAGGCTCGTTATATGTGATGTCTATGCCCGCTTCAGCAAGTGGCGGATAATTCGGCGAAGAAAATGCGATAAGTCCATCCGCTGAAGCTTTCATAGCACGGTTTCCGCGTAAGAGTTTGTGCCCAAAGTAAAGCGCAACTTCATTTACCTTGCCAGAAGCGGCAATCAATATGGAAGTTATGAGGTTGTCCTTGCCATCGCTTCTAAGCTCACAAAGTGGAATTTGTGACCCGGTAAAAATCACAGGTTTGCCAAGATTCTCAAGCATGAAAGAAAGTGCCGAAGTGCTGTAAGCCATGGTATCTGTCCCATGTAGTACGACAAATCCATCGTAGTCATCGTAACGGGATGCAATCGATTCAGCAATCATGTTCCACTGCACGTAAGTTATGTTGGAAGAATCGAGGAGTGGCGTGAACTCAACAAGCTCATACTTAGGCATCCCATCAGCACGAAGGTCATCGATGCGTTCTAGCTCATGCTGAAAGTGTCCCGCTATTGGTGCGTAACCACTGTCCGTTCTGGACATGCCGATTGTTCCACCTGTATATATGAGGCAAATTTTCTTATCTTCTATTCTCTTTGATTGTTCTGTTCCGGCCATAGGATACCTCGCAATTCATGCACATTTGTAAATATTTAATATACATATGCCACGACTATAGTAGCACACTCTGTGGTTGATTATATCACGCAGCAATTTGAAAATGAAAATGCAACATTGATAAATAAATGATTTTATTATATACTTTATTGGCAACTTCATATGCTGCTGTGGCTCAATGGTAGAGCACTTCACTCGTAATGAAGTGGTTGCGAGTTCGATTCTCGCCAGCAGCTCCAAAAGTAAAAGCCTTGAAAACGCCTTTTGATCGGCGGATTCGAGGCTTTTGCATTTAAATAATTTATAAATTGGGTTATAGGACGTTATAGGACAAAACGTGTTGGTAAAAACCGCTATGGTCGTTGGAATTCCAATGGCTGTAGCGGTTATATCTTTTCGTCAAGCTTTCGAGGCATATGAGGCATATATATCAAGTAAAATCGACCCAATAGGGAAGCTGGCAAGCCCAATTACGGTCATATAATACTGATAATCGAAGCCTATATAATATCCTGCGATCCAAACAACCGCACATACAACCGTTGGAATGAATATTGCAAATGCACCTTTAGATGCCAAGATACCTGCAGTTAAAAAAGTGAATACAAGGTAATTAAATGAGATAAGATAATAGTCTCTACAAAAAATAGCGAGAAACATAAAGGATATAGGCAATACATAATCAAATAACGCATATCTAATTTTCTCTGATGTACTACACATGTTAATACCACCTTCCTTACGATTAACCTAAAGGGGTTATATACAGCGGTGAAAAGCTAATATCCAAATCTAATTAACAAAATGTGTATGCATAGTCTTCCACTGTCTAAGCTTGATGCTCACCCAGAATCCATAGATTCCAAAAGTTACAATTGTAAGTAGAAGCCACTTTATCCAGTTTCCAAATAGCTGCACAGCGGTACCATCAAATTCGAGACGCCTACCCTCTATGACAGTGTGCTTGATCTCCCAGTTGTAAATCATGCAGTACGCCCAAGGGAGACAAATTCCGAGGGTTGCAGTTGTAATAAGGGTTCCAAGGATGCTGTAGCCAATAAGCTGAAATAGTCCGCCATCAAAATAAGATTCTTCGTGATTCATAGTCATGTTCCTCCTTTTATTCTAATAGTAATTTTGCATGAGTTGTAGATTATCACTTATGAGAGTCTATGTAAATAGGGTAGATAACACTTTTTTATTCCTGATAATTAATAGAAAATTATGAGAATATAGGATGACTAAATTGGAAGCGAGCAGCCTTCATTAACCGATAAAATACTTGAAAATACAGCATCCGTAATATAAGATTATTCTATTACATGATACATATTTTTAAGTGAGAGGTTGAAATGGAAAGAAGGAACTATAACTCTATACTGGCGTTTATATGTAGCAGTCTCGTGTTGCTATTTTTTTTGGCCGTATTTTGTCCAATTAATGTAAATGCAGATGACGAGAATCCAACATGGGATGCTGAGAGCGATAAGGTATATTATCTATCACTTCCGTCAACAGATGGTTCACATAGTGATTGCACGCTCGTTCAAAGCAACGGCAAGTTCGGTATGATCGATGCGTCAAACCCTAGCGAATATGGACCATATGCTGTTCAGGGCGGTAATGGAAAGACCGTAGCGGAATTTATGAGAAAGCTAGGCGTTAAGCATATTGATTTCGCAGTTGCTACGCATGCGCATTCAGACCACATAGGTGGATTTATAGATTTGGTTGACGAGAAGAATTCCGATGGAAATCCATTCTTTGACTCAGATACCGTTTATATTCATAAGAAATATCTAAATTGGGATCCTAAGTATGAAGATCCGACATGGCAGACGGCTGAATACTTTAAGGAAGTTACACGAAAGCTAACCGAGGCAAAGGTCACAATGGTCGATATCACCTCCGATGATACGAGTGGACTTTCTAAGCTAAATGCAACGATGACGAAGAAGGGCGACTATAGCGACAATATTAGCTTTAAGTTTGGCAACCTAGATATTGCGCTGTACAACCTAGACAGTATTGTCAACAAAGAGGGTTATACGGAGAACGACAACTCCATAATCACGCAGATTACAAAGGGGCTACACAATGCGGTAATACTCGGAGATGCATCTGCGATGATCGATTATAAATATGGAGAGGTTATTTATAAGAAGTCTGGCACTATAGACACTCTAAGAACTGGTCATCACGGCATCTCAAGTGCAAATGGTAAGCAGTTACTTGAATTCCTGGAACCTAAAAACTTTGTGCTCTCGTCAAATGGACCGCTTCGTCAGCTGTCATACAAGCTATATGCAGACAAGCACAATACCCCAGCCTACAAAGCTATTGAAAATGTAGGGGCTATCGTAGAGGACTTTGATAAGTCATCCGCAGATCTGCAGACTTTTGCTGATGAATCTTGCAGAGCTTTAGTAAAGGCAAAGACTTACCATCCTGTTATCAGGGGATGGCAGATCTGGGGAGATGCTACCGCGCCAGATGGATGGACTTACGCTTATATTAAGGATGACGGCAAGTACGCTACAGGATGGCAGTATATCGAAGGAGCTTGGTACTGCTTCGATTCAGAAGGCTATAATTTAATGCTGCAGGACACTGTATATTACGATAAAGCAGCAAAAAAGAAATATGTATTAACGAGATCTGGAATCATGGGCACTGGCTGGGTGAAAGCCAAGGATAAGTGGTATTTCGCCGATTCGTCGGGTGCACTCAAGACAGGCTGGGTAACGTACGGAAAAGACTGGTGCTTCATGGATAATGATGGTGCTATGCAGACAGGCTGGGTAGAAGACGGTGGTCACAGATATTTCCTTGATGCAAGTGGATTAATGAAAACTGGCTGGGTACAGGATAATGGCAAATGGTACCTTCTAAACTCCAGCGGTGCAATGCAGAAGGGCTGGCAGTACACTGGCGGTGCTTGGTACTATCTAGGTAACGACGGAGTTATGCAGACTGGCTGGATCCAGGAAGGTGGCAATAGCTATTATCTAAGCTCTAGCGGTGCGATGAAAACCGGCTGGGTACAGGATAACGGCAAGTGGTATCTCCTAAACTCCAGCGGGGCTATGCTGAGGGGCTGGCAGTACACTGGCGGTGCTTGGTACTATCTAGGTAACGACGGAATTATGCAGACTGGCTGGGTACAGGAAGGTGGCAATAGCTATTATTTAACCTCCAGCGGTGCGATGAAGACCGGCTGGCTACAGGATAACGGCAAGTGGTTCTACCTGAACTCCAGCGGTGCGATGCTCAAAGGATGGGTGAAGCATTATGGTGTACGGTACTACCTAGGGCAAGACGGCGTAATGTATACAGGCACACATGTGATTGACAATACAACATATAATTTTGATACAACAGGGGCACTAGCATAGCAAGGCTAGTGCCTCTTGCTATAACAGTAAACCAAACTATTATTCCAAAGGGGGTTAGAAAAATGGACCAGATTCAGCTAGCACAGCAGATATGCCAGGAAGCGCACTACGAACAATTCGATAAGGCGGGACAGCCGTACTATCTGCATCCATTCGCAGTCGCAGATATGTGTGAAACGGAAGAGGAAAAGGTAGTCGCTTACCTTCATGACGTACTCGAAGATAGCGAGTACGACGAGGTGTATTTGCGCATGTGCGGATTTAGCGATAAGGTGGTTGAAGCGGTGAAGATCCTTACGAAAGAACTAGGCGAAGACTATATGCAGTACATAGATAGGGTATCGAAAAATAAGCTCGCGACTTCCGTCAAGCTTGCCGACCTAAGTCATAATATGGATATCAGACGCATAGAGCATCCTGGTGCGGAAGATTATGCGAGAGTCGAGAAGTATAGGGCGGCGATGAAGAGGCTTTTGCAGGTAAGTTCTCATTAAATAGAAGTGCAAAATAAATTGCTATTGAAAATATTAATAATTACAGCTAAGTATTAAAATTACTGATTTTAATACAAAATCCTTGTTTGGTATACTCGTAATAATAAATCGATATTATTTAAACAAGGAGGATACAATGAAAAAAGAAAAAAGTACCCTTATGATTATTACTGGGCTCATGGTCGGCGCGGCAGCAGTACTTCTCGTCAAGTATGGCAACCCTGCTAACATGGGCTTTTGTATTGCATGCTTCCTGAGAGATACTGCAGGTGCTCTTAAGCTCCACAATGCTCCAGTTGTGCAGTACGTTCGTCCTGAGATAATTGGACTTATTATTGGTGCATTTATCATGTCCGTTTGCGGAAAAGAATTCAAAGTTCGTGGCGGTTCCTCACCGATGACAAGATTCGTGCTTTCATTCTTCGTCATGGTAGGAGCTCTAATGTTCCTCGGCTGCCCACTTAGAATGATTCTCAGAATCGCTGGTGGGGACTGGAATGCAATTATCGGTCTGATTGGATTCTTCTGCGGAATTATCGGCGGAATCGTATTTCTCAAGAAGGGCTTCACGCTTAAGAAGTCAGTTCCACTAGGACCAACAGAAGGCATAGCAATGCCAGCGATAACAGTAGTACTATTCGTTATCCTATGCGCATTCCCAGCACTTCTTGTATTCAGCAAACAGGGTCCTGGAGCTATGCACGCACCACTCGCAATTTCGCTAATCGCAGGGCTTGTTGTCGGTGTTCTAGCACAGCGCACTAGACTATGCATGGTTGGTGGACTTCGCGATGCAGTGTTATTCAAAGATTTCTATCTACTATCTGGATTTATTGCAATATTTGTCGCAGCTCTCATTGGAAACATAGCACTTGGCTTCTTTCACGCAGGGTTTGACAAGCAGCCAATCGCATTTAACGACTCTCTATGGAACTTCCTAGGAATGGTCCTCGTAGGACTGGGCTCTTGTCTACTCGGTGGTTGTCCACTTCGCCAGGTTGTGCTCTCAGGTACTGGAAATGCAGACTCGGGCGTTGCAGTTCTCGGACTAATCGTTGGAGCAGCCTTCTGTCACAACTTTGCACTAGCATCGACACCAATGGGACCAACGCCAAATGGCAAGATTGCAGTTATGTTCGGAATTATCGTTACTATAATTATCGGTCTGATGAATATAAGAAAAGCTAAGGAGGCATAAAATGACTAAGGTAGATGCAAGAGGGTACTCGTGCCCTGAACCAGTGATTATGACTCAGAACGCTGTAAAGGCTGGAACACCTGTTGAAGTTCTCGTAGACAGCATGACACCAGTTAAGAATATCTCTAGGTATGCAGCTAACAACAAGCTATCTATGGAATACAGTGAAACGCCAGAAGGCGATTACCTGATTACACTAAAGTAATGTTTATCGCAACTTTCCATACGCATTTTGGAGCACAGCAGTTCCACAAGCAGCAGAAAAGCATAGACAAAACTGCAACGCTTATGCCGGTGCCTAGAGCGCTTAGTGCAGCCTGCGGAATATGCGTTTCGTTCGAGGTGGATAATGTCTCAGAACTCATTGCAAATCATCCTGAAGATCTAGAGGGAATATACCAGAGTGAAGGTTCAGAGTTCAAGGTTCTGTTCGAGGCTCCAGAAGAATAGCGTGATATACGTGCCATACGTGACATAAAAGAACAATTTAATCAGGAACTGAAATGACCAGCCGCATGGCTGGTCATTTGCTTATAAACTTACTAATAAAGCGATTAACAGGTTTTAGAACCTACAGTCCTAGATAATCTACAAACCTACATCTTTGCTGCGAATAGACCTACCTTCGACTTCAGGTCGATAGGACCGTAATATGAAACGGATACGTACTTATTGCCTTTTCTTAGGAAGAGTAGCTGGTCGCGTTTTGCAGTAGTATCATTTGCCTTCTTCTCATCTACGATATATGCCGCGTAGTCGAGGTCCTTGTAATCGAAACGGTACTTGTCAAGAGACTTATTTGATACTTTGATGTCCGACTCTTCAAGTGCATTTTTACTGTTGTATTTCATAAATTCTGATGCTACCTTAGAAGACTTTGCCTTGTATAGATGAACATTGTAATAGAGATTAATTACAGAGTCATCATTTTCGTTTTTCGGTGGCGTACTAACTTCTAGCTCCTCAGTTACCATTCTAGGAATCATGAAGCTTTTATCTTGGTTTATTTCGAAAATAATGTCTACTTTATTATTTTCACCATCAATCTGTTTTTTGACTGTTTTCCATGTATCAGGGTCAAATTCCGAGAAGCGCACAATCTCATTGCCCTTGTACTTAAGAGCTTGGGTAAAGTCACCAGATGATGAGACATCTACTGTCCTAGGGATGTCAATGATACTCCATAGGACTAGGACGATTGCAGTTATAATACACGTCGCATTGACATAATATTTCAATCTAAATCCCGTAGCCTCATAGAAATCCTTCTTTCTGTTCCTATTCAGTATGCTGATATATGTGAACATATATTGAAACCAAAACAAAAGCGCCAACGGTAATCCAATAAAATTTATCGCCAAAGTGGAAAGCGGTTGATCAGCACTGCTGTAGAGAAGTGCGGAAGGTGATATAGTGAATCCTTGCACACTTCGACTGATGCTAAAAAGTGATTCTGCAAAAATAATTAGCATCCAAATAAAATTAGTAATCAAGCTCTTTCTATAGTACTTATGCTGACTCTGCACATCCGTAAATGGCTCTGGGGCATCTAGATCATCCGTGTAGAATATCATCACTGAGTTAAAACCGTATATCAGATGCCAACCAGAGGAAGCATATAAATCCAGTTCCTCCTGCGTCGTCTTGCTATGCTTGTATGGCAAGATGCGATACCGCCTATCTCTTGGCTCGTCAACGGTGAATCTGCAAGTAAATAGATTATCGTTAGCGAGCAGCAGACCTTTTCTTGCCTGATATTCAAGCCAGTTCTGCTTATAGAACATATCAACTATGCCAAAAGGGTCATACTTTAATTTCGTTTTCTTATCCATGAAACACCTCGTGTTGAGCATTTTGCGATAACAACTGAATACAATGTAGCTACATCTTTGCTGCGAACAGTCCCACCTTCGACTTCAGGTCGATAGGACCTTGATACGCAACTACTACGTACTTATTTCCCTTTCTGAGGAAGAGCATCTGTGTACCTAATGCATATGCAAATTCATCCTTTTCAGAAGCCCTGATATATGCCGCATAATCAAGACCCTCGTATTTAAACTTCATATCTCGTATGCGTCTCTTCGATATGTCGAAGTTCATTCCTTCTAGCTGATTTTCTATATTAGATGACATAAAGCGTGCAGCGATTTTAGCTGACTTAGCCTTGTATAGTTGAACATGATACATGAGATTTCCCCCAGATTTATCGCGCTTATATGTTCTAGAAGGCGCAGATAAGTCTTCCGAAGACATCTTTGTCATCATGACATTACGGTCGTAACTTGTCTCGTATGTTATGTCAGGATTATCGATATTGTTATTACCATTTCTCACTATCATATTCGAATGGACCTTATCCCAAGTGGATGGGTCAAATTCGGGAAACCTTACAAGCTCAACATCCTTATATGCCAAAGCTTCTTTAAAGCTGCTTGTCATGACTCTCTTATCTGGCACGAATATCACGTATACAAATAGACACACCATCAACACAATAATCGCATTAGTTAAAATCATATTTACATAACGTCTAGCCTTAAAGCCGTAAGTCCTTTTAAAAGTTCCTCTTTTAAATTGCCATATTAACCTTGCGTATTTAAAGATAATCCCTAGATAGAACAACACTAATAATGGACATATCACTAAATAAAGGCATATAAGTGGAGATGGCTGATCAGCTATCTGATAATAAAAGTCAACTGGATTTAAGATAAAGCTATACGTGCTGGGTCTTAGAATCCACAGTATGTAAATCGCAGTAAATATAGATGTAATAAGTGTAGAGAACAATCGCTTAACATAATATTTCTTCTCCGTAACTACATCTGTAAAAGGCTCGGGCGCATTCTGATCGTCTGTATAGAACACCGTTGTTGCATGCGTTCCTCGCACACATGTCCATCCACATGACTCATATATATCCAGCTCCTCCTGTTCGATCTTCTTTCTTTTCTCAGGCAGAATTCGGTACCTTCTCTCAGTTGGCTCGCCATATGCAAAGTCGTATATAAGGTAGCCAGTATATGTGAGAAGGAGACCTCTCCTAGCCAGATCCTCAAGCCAATTCTGTTCCTGATATATATCGGAAAGACCAAAATAACAAATCTTCTGTTTAATCTTATCGCTCATAACTGCACCTCCGTGCATCAATAAGGCATGCTTCTAATCTTCGGATTTCATCCTGATATAACTGCTCTCCACGCTCTGTAATGCTGTAAGAAATTCTCCTGCCATCTGGGGGCAGCTTCTTAATCAAATCCTCTGCCTGAAAAAGTGAGAGAAGCGAGTACAGAGTCCCTGGTCCGAGCTTGACCCTTCCGTCCGTGAGATCATTCACATAACTCGATATCTCCGTCCCGCACATATCAGAGCGGTGGAAGCAAAGCAGTATGTAGAACATCGGCTCGGTTAATGGTTCCAATGATTTTTTGGCCATGTATAGCACCACCCCTAGATCAAATTTGCTGTAAGATTTCCTAATATCGTTAATCGATATTTCTAGCTAAAATATAATATCGTATTACGATATTGTCAATGAGATATGCAAAAAAATAATAGCATGTACTTTTTTAGTACATGCTGGTCGTTAATATAAGTGATTTTATGATCTCTATTGCACGATATCCGAAGCTAAGCGTGTGGGGGTGCATTCGGCTATATCTTCAGACTGCCTTAAATAGCCGAGATTTTCTTGCTTGAATTTAGAATATGTCAATCCTGCTGCGCGAAATACTTTTCCGTACGCAGTCCAGACAGCAAGGGTTGCAGCCCTCATGAGGAGCTGTCTTTGAAGCTTAAGCCATTTACTCTCTTTAAAATGACCTAGTGTATATGATTGGAAAATCACGTGAGGGAGCTCATCGTGAAGCATCTGAGCACAGATTCTCTTTAGTGCAGGTGAGTCAGTAGCATCACTGAGAGCTGAGTAATAAGAGAGGGCGATAATCTCTGCCGTTATGAGAGTTACGACCTCAGGGCGGAGATCGCTACGTCTACGGAGGCGGCGAAATGTTCTATCGAGGAAATTGCTCTTGCGGAGCGGAAGCTCGTGATAGCGCATAAATTCTCCCAGGTATGAGGAGTGGAAGTTTTCCTCCCTGATAAATAGCTTCATGACCTCGGGATATGTAGGTTCGTCAAACTTGCGAGCGAACCCCTCTGCCACCTTGAGCAGATGAAGTCCGTCGCTGTGCTCACCGATTTGAAATGCAGAAATAGAAGGCAGTATCAGCGCCTTGATATCGGCAGGTAGAGCGGCCTCCTTCGAGAAATCTATCTGCAGCCTGTGCTTGTCGTTTTCTCGGAAAAACTCCAGCCATTCGTTATAACTGTATTTTACCGATGGATCATTTCTTAGTTCGATCATATGACCTCGCTTGTCTCGACTTACTTAATAATTCTTGTGTGAAATATTACAATTGTAAATTTCATGGTATACCGTATAAATATTATATTCAATACTTATATTTTTTGTGTGTAAATGTTAATTATAAGTTAGATGGTTTAATTTCAAACATATATATAATACTTTTGGAGGTACTTATGAAGATATTAATTAATCTAGTAACGAGCATATGCCTTATTACATTAATAGCGCTATTTGAATATAATAAGATTAATTCAATAATATTTGTTGTTCTTTCAATCTTATGCTTGATATTAAACTTTTCACTTAAAAAAATGAAAAATACAGACATGTGAGATATAGAGCTGGAAGGCGTTTGGTTAGATATTCATACGAAATAGGAGGTGTTTCACGAAAATGAGGTTTATGAAAAAAATGAGTAATTTATATAAAAATATAATATATATCTATGAAGCTGTTTTCTTTATGGCTTATGGAATATATAACATGTTTGATGTATCCCCATTACATTCTGCTATTAAAACTGGATCTTCAATATCCATTATATTAGTCTTAATATATACATATAAAATGCTCGAGAAAGAAAAGAAAGATGCTAACATGACGGTTATGTTTTTATCGTTAAATTTTATGATTACTGTAGGGTTATGTATTCATTAAAGTTGCATATCCTATCGTTATAGAAGTAACATTGTATATAAATAAAGCTGTGCTATATTGTTAATAACCAAGAAATGATATTAAGCGTCATGCATACACGCAAAAGAAAAACCAGGAGTGCCAGCTCCTGATATGTTCGTTATTATAACAGAAGCAATCAATAACTGAAAATCTGAAACTGTTATACTGAAAATAAGCCTTTTAGCACTAGCTCGTATGTTATCATAGTGGCAGATTAAGTCTCAAAAAATTAGGTGATATAGATGCTTACAAAGAAACAGTTTCAAACAAAGTATAGCTTAACTAAGAGAGAAGCAGATAGGATCTGCGAATACTATGGAATAAAGAAGGAAAAAAGGCAGTTTCAAATTCCTGACAATACTGAACCTATTTACATACCCGATAAGAGATTTGTAAATAAGGAGCTGCGTTTATACTTGTTCATTTCCGACGCAATTCAGAGGAAGGTAAAGCTGGTACCAGAGTTATTTTACTCGACGGACGATGAAGTGCGAACTGTAGTGAGGGTTATGCGTGATAAAGGGCTTCTCGTCAGAATTGAAGGTAGACCGGAGGAAAGCCTAGAGTATCAAGATTATATTCTTGGGCCTGAATTTGCGGAATGGAAGAGAAATGCCACTGAAAATTTCAAGTTGGTTAAGGAAATCCTGGGAATCGTATTTGAGTCTAGCTCGAAGGGCGTGACTTCTGCGGTGCTTGAACACTATACGAGCATGTAAAAGAATTTTGATAAACAAAAACACCGCAACTCGTTAGAATTGTGGTGTTTTTATATGGTGTCCCGAAGAGGATTCGAACCTCCGACACCCGCTTTAGGAGAGCGGTGCTCTGTCCCCTGAGCTATCGAGACATGGGTTGGGCGCTTGCGAATGACACCTCCTGTGAACGTAATCCCGGATAAATCTCTGATTAACTACAATCATCAGCGTCAAATGCAAGCTTAATTATAATATCACTGAATAGCATATAGTACAAGCGATAAGAGAATAAAGGGAGCTAGATGATAACGGGAACGCTCGGCGCACAATTAAATTTTTTTCAATTAATTTGCCCAAAATGCTTGACCTGAAGCCATTTTTAGTGTAATTCATTATGTAGTGAAATGTTGTTTCAAATTATTTGTGCACAAAATAGTCTCAATAAGTGTTATATAAGTTCAATATTGAAAGGCGCAAAAGGGTAAAATGAAAGAGACAAAGGGATTTATCGCAGAGTTTAAGGCATTCATCGCTCGTGGCAACGTGCTAGACATGGCAGTAGGTATCATCATCGGTTCTGCATTCACAGCAATCGTTACTTCGCTTGTTAATGATATCATCATGCCAATCGTCGGTGTAATTATCGGAGGAATTGATTTCTCGGGACTAAAGGTTACAGTTGGAAGCGCCGCTATTAACTACGGTGTATTTATCCAGGCGATCATCAACTTCCTACTCATCGCGTTAACCGTGTTCATCATTATCAAGGCGCTAAGCAAGGCTAAGAGAAAGCAGGCAGAGGAGCCAGTAGAGGAAGAGCCAGCACCAACGCCAGAGGTTGAGCTGCTTACAGAGATCAGAGACCTTCTGTCGAAGCGTGACTAGTTCTAGTATATAGATAAGGTATCACCCGTCGTTATGGTCGCGAGTGGCTAGGTCTATAAAAGATTCTACAAAGTCAAATAATCAATCGGGAGTGAAGGACATGGGGCCATCTCATGTCCTTTTCTAGTGTGACAATACTCGAGAATCCGATATGATTCATGGTGCATCATCTGCCACTAATTGACAAAAACTACTAGAATTCAACACTGAAAGATAAGCAAATATTAAGATTTGAAGAGACCTGAAGAGGCTTAAATGCTTGAAAAAAAGCCATAAATGGGCTAAAATAACTTTGTCCTTTTGCCACAAAAAAGTTTGCGGTAAATAGTGACAATTTAGGAAAACGGAGGGACAACTATGTACGATATCAGTCAAGTGCAGAGTGAATACAAGACTAAGTTAATCGATGCAGATTTCGCTGCCAGCCTTGTTAAAAGCAACTATAGGCTGCACTTCGGCGTGGGAACAGGGAGCTCCATTTACATGGACAGAGCCCTTGGCAAGCGCCTCAAGACCGATACACTCCTTCGCGGATTAGAGATTCAGACTGAAGTTGCTGTGAGAAATGATCTACTAGAGACTTTCAAGGCGACGAGGGACGTAAACACAGTTAGATTTTATTCATCTCATTATACCGCTATGGACAGGATGATGGCAGATGCAGGCAACTGCTGGTATGTACCGATTCTATTCAATGAAGAACCATTATATTGGGGGCAAGAGGGCAACGGATTCGATATCTGCTGCATTCAGGTTGCACCGATGGATAGATATGGCAACTTTAACTTTGGACCTACTAATGCTGACCTTCTCGGAATTATCAGAAATTCTAAGATTGTCATCGTTGAGGTTAACGAGAAGATGCCGATTGCACTCGGATATGAGTCGCACATCAATATATCCGATGTAAACTATATAATCGAGGGAGAGAGCCCTGAGCTAGCTGAGTTCAAGGCGGCACCAGCGAGTCCTGAGGATAGAAGGATTGCTGAGTCGATAGTGGACCGCATTAGAAATGAAAGCACGCTCCAGCTCGGAATAGGAGCCGTGCCAAATGCTATCGGCGGCCTGCTCGCAGAGTCCGATATCCGTGACCTCGGTGGTCACAGCGAGGTAATCGTAGATTCATTTATGAATCTCTATTACGCTGGTAAGCTTACCAACAAAAAGAAGGTTGACAAGGGATTGACCGTATATACGGCAGCAGTCGGCAGTAATGCACTATACGATTTTATCGATGACAACCCTATCTGCTGCGCGGCACCGGTTGATTACGTCAATAGCGTGCACACCATTTCACAGATAGATAACTTCATTTCGATAAATAGCTGCGTTGGGGTCGATTTGTATGGGCAGGTTTGTTCAGAGAGCGCAGGTTTTAGGCAGCTTACAGGAACTGGTGGACAGCTAGATTTTGTGCTTGGAGCTTTCCTATCCAAGAATGGTAAGAGCTTCATGTGCACGCATTCGACAAGGACGAAGCCTAACGGTGAGGTTGTATCTCTCATTCACCCTACGCTGCCGAGAGGGTCGATTATCACTACACCTAGGACGGCAACGCATTATGTCGTAACCGAGTATGGTGCAGTCAATCTAAAGGGCAAGTCGACATGGCAGAGAGCCGAGAGTCTCATCAGCGTGGCACATCCTGATTTTAGGGAAGAACTGATTCAGGAAGCCGAGAAGATGGGAATCTGGCGTAATACAAGTAAGATTGAATATATTTAAGTTATATTTAATTCATATTTAATAATCCTCAAGTACTATTAGTGCGGGGGAAGGGATTTATAGCAAGGCTTTACAGAAGGTCGGTTTGCGATGCGAATCGACGGGGTCATAAAGTCGTGGCAGAGGCGCGGTGGCGCAATGCACAAGGAGGTTTTTATGATCACAGCAGTTGTAGGTGCTAATTGGGGCGATGAAGGTAAGGGTAAAATCACAGACGTACTCGCGCAGGAATCCGATTATATCGTGAGATTCCAGGGCGGAAGTAATGCTGGTCACACTATCAAGAATGAATTTGGTAAATTCGGACTTCACCTCATGCCATCAGGCATTTTTAACAAAGAAGCTGTAAGTGTTCTCGGAAATGGAGTGGCTGTCAACGCCAAGAAGTTCATCGAAGAACTTGCGTCCATTGAGGAAGCAGGTGTCCCACATGGCAAAATCATCATTTCAGATAGAGCACAGCTAGTAATGTCATATCATATGGCGCTTGACGCTTATGAAGAGGAGAGACTTGCGGGGCACTCGTTTGGTTCGACCAAGGCGGGAATCGCACCGTGCTTCTCCGATAAGTATGCCAAAATCGGTTTTCAGGTTGCGGATCTCTATGCGGACAAGAAAGTCCTGATGGCGAGGATTGAGAACGTATGCACTATCAAGAATGTTCTGTTCGAGAACTTGTATCACAAACCACAGATTAAGCCAGAAGATATCTATGAGGAATTAATGGAATATGCTGAAATACTGAGACCATACGTTGCTCATACTTCGCAGGTGCTTAATGATGCGCTTCGTGAGGGTAAAAAAATCTTATTAGAAGGTCAGCTTGGAGCACTAAAGGATACTGATCATGGCATTTATCCGATGGTAACATCATCGTCGACACTTGCAGGCTTCGGTTCTACTGGAGCTGGACTTCCACCATATGCGATTGAGAGGATAGTTACGGTTGTAAAGGCTTACTCTTCTGCTGTTGGAGCAGGAGCTTTTGTAAGCGAGCTGTTCGGAGATGAGGCAGATGAGCTTCGTAGGCGCGGCGGAGATGGTGGTGAATTCGGCGTAACCACAGGTAGACCTAGAAGAGTCGGCTGGTTTGATGCTGTTGCTACCAGATATGGCTGCATGATGCAGGGAGCCACGGAGGTTGCGGTTACAGTTGTCGATGTTCTCGGATACCTAGATGAGCTCAAAATCTGTGTAGGATATGAAATCGATGGCAAGGTGACAAAGGACTTTCCTAACACACCGCTCCTCGAGAAGGCTAAGCCAGTATATGAAATGCTTCCAGGATGGAAGACGGATATAAGAGGAATCAAGAACTACGATGATCTGCCAAGTGAGTGCAAGGCTTACATCGAGAGGATTGAAAAGGAAATCGGAGTTCGTGTATCTATGGTTTCAAACGGGCCAGCGCGCGAAGAACTAATACTTAGGTAATTTGCGAGGATATGACCTGCAATTTGCAGGGGATAACCTGCAGCTCGCATGAAATCATGCAATTTATAAAGTATAACCTACTGACAGAGACAGTTCCTGACGGCCTAGCTGTCAGGAACTAAATACTTAAAGGGGTAAAAAATGTATAAGGAATCAATGCGCCAGACGTGGGTGGAAATCGACCTATCGGCGCTAGACCACAATATCAAAGAAATCAAAAGAGTAATCGGTAATAATGAGATAATAGGCGTTGTAAAGGCAGATGCATATGGGCACGGAAGTGTGCGCTGTGCGGAAGTGCTTCGTGATAATGGGGTTAAACGCTTTGCGGTTGCCACAATTGAGGAAGCGATCGAGCTACGCGAGGCTGGATTTAACGAGAGCATACTTATTCTCGGTTTAGTTCCAGAGGATTGTACCGATATCATAATAGAGCAGAACCTTACGATTGTCGTAGGAAGTCTAGATAGAGCTAAGAAAAAGTCCGAAATTGCGGTTAAGAGAGGTGCAGTGATAGACTGCTTTATTGCAATTGACTCTGGTATGGGTAGAATCGGATACAGGATAGAGACACCGCTGGAAAAGGAATTTGCGAGAACTGAAATCGAGGAGATTGATGAGCTTGAGGGTCTCCGTATCAACGGTATGGTTTCACACTTTGCGACTTCTGATGAAGCTGATTCGACGTACACGAACAAGCAACTTTCGCTGTTTAACGACTTCTATGAGGAACTCGCAGGCTGCGGCATCAATGTTCCGATGCTGTGTATAGCTAATAGCGCTGCGATTATGGACTATCCAAAGACGCACTTCGACGCGGTAAGACCCGGGATAATCCTCTATGGATGCTATCCGTCTGAAGAGGTGGATAAGAAGAGACTTGATCTAAAGCCAGTTATGTCTGTAAAAGCATATATTATCCATATTAAAACAGTGCCAGCTGGAACTTCAATCAGTTACGGCAGGAGGTTTATAGCGGATAGAGAGAGCAAGATTGCCACAATCTCTATCGGCTATGCAGATGGTTATTCGAGGACACTCACTGGCAAGGCAGAGGTTCTTGTGCATGGTCATAGAGTTCCGGTCGTAGGAAGCATTTGCATGGATCAGTGCATGATGGATGTGACGGATGTACTAGGGGCAGCAGCAGGAGATGAGGTCGTGATCATGGGACGCTCAGGTGATGATGAAATCTCAGCTGAAGAGATTGCTGGTAAAATTGGAACTATCAACTATGAGATTCTGTGTGATTTCGGCATGAGATTGCACAAGATATACATTGATACTGAAGATGGAAACGAAAATGCAGCTAACTAAGAGTACAGTAGATGGGAGTTTTAAATGTTAGAGACTATTCGAAATTTCGACGGTTCGCTGCTCATAAAGTTTCAGCACCTTGCAGTTCATGACTCATTGACACCAGTTGTTAAGGTCTTCACTCACCTGGGAGATGCTGGCATTATGTGGATTGTGATTGCAGTGCTGCTTCTGCTTTTTAAACGTACCAGGAAGTATGGGCTACTCATGTTCGCATCACTTGCGCTCACATACCTTGTAAATAACCTGCTTCTCAAAGATTTAATAGGCAGGACTAGACCGTATGAAGTATTTGACGGTGTTCAGAGGCTTATTGGCAAGCAACACGATGCATCTTTCCCGTCTGGTCATTCGGCTAGTTCGTTTGCAGCAGCGATGTGTATATACCTGAATGGATCTAAGAAGTATGGAATACCGGCGCTTTTACTTGCGTTCTTGATTGCACTTTCGAGACTCTATGTAGGCGTTCACTATCCTGGAGATGTAGTTACAGGAGCGATCATAGGTTCGCTCATGGCATGGCTAGTGTATAAAGTATACGATGCAAGGCAGGAAGCGCTTCATCCGGCAAAGCATCGCAGAAAATAAATGTTGCTATAGGAGAAATTATGGGTACAAAAGGACTTAAAATCGGAAATGAGTGGGATGCCATACTCGCCGAAGAGATGGAGAAACCGTACTATGGAGAGCTCGAGAGATTCCTCGATGAAGAATATGAGACCCATACAATTTTCCCACCGCGTGATGAGATATTTACAGCTTTCAGATACACTCCGTATAACGATGTAAAGGTTCTGCTCCTCGGACAGGATCCATATCATGAGAAAGGACAAGCTCACGGTATGGCTTTCTCGGTTAAGAAGGGTGTGAAGCAACCGCCGTCTCTGGTAAATATTTTTAAAGAGATAAATTCAGACCTTGGGATTGCTCCGCCAGAGATGGATAACGGCTGCCTGATTCCCTGGGCTCAGTCTGGGGTTTTGCTTCTCAACACAGCGCTCACAGTTAGAGAGCACGAGGCTAATTCGCACCGCGGAAAAGGCTGGGAACAGCTGACGGATGCAGTTATAAGAAAATTAAATGAACGAGAGAAACCATTGGTATTTATTTTGTGGGGGTCTAACGCTAAGTCTAAGCTGCCGCTTATCACGAATAAAAAGCACCTTGTAATAGTTGGTGTTCATCCGAGTCCGCTATCCGCGTACAGAGGGTTTTTCGGCGGTAAATACTTCTCTCGTGCTAACGATTTTCTAGAGAGATACGGAATATCTGCGGTTAATTGGGATATAGAGCAGTGATATCATTTGTGATTAGCATTCACATAACAACCACGCGGAATTCATGATATGATATGGACGGATATGTTATATTTCAAGAGAATTAATAAGCACTTTATAAATTTTTAAGGAAAGGTTGGAATCATGAACAACAAGAAGCTTAAGACATCAAAGGTTATAATTGGACTTTACGTATGCACAGGAATCGTTTCCGTATATGCGCTATATGCAATTTTCAATTCAATCACATACCTTAGAAACTACTTCAAGACATATGGATCATCAATTGGAGAGCACTTCGGAGATGCCCTTTCTTATATCCTAAATCAGAGCTTGTCATACATCGTATTTGCTGTTCTTGTATTTGCAGCAGCAGCAGTTCTGCATGAGGTTAGAAAGCTAAATCCTGATAACTACCTTAGTCAGGAAGAACTCGAGGTGCTAGCAGTAGAAAAAGCAGAGAAAGCAGCAAAGGCTGCAGAAGCAAAGGCTGCAAAGGCTGCTAAGGCTGCAGAGGCTAAAGCAGTGAAGGAGGCTGAAAAGGTAGCTAAGGAAGCTGCGAAGGCTGAGTCAGCAGTAGAATCAGCGAAGCTTGGAGCAGCAGCAGTAGATGAAGAGGTTGAAGAATTAGCTGAAGAAGTAGTTGAAGACGCTTTTAAGGTTAAATAGTAACTGGATTAGATGAGCAATCTAATCAATGATCTATAATGAGATTTTGAGGGTCGATTAATAGCCCTCTGATGATACTTCGTTACTATAATTTGGGAATGTACTATGATTAAGGCAGAGACTCGTATAAATAGAACGCTCCCCACAGAGCTGATTAAATTAATGAATAAGTGCGGTGAGCGTAAACGTAGTCCGAAGACAGTCATCAAAGCGCTGCGGGACGGCCTGTTAATGGTGGGTCTATATGTAAATGGTGAGCTTGTGGCGTTTGGCAGAGTATCGGGAGATGGTGCAATGTATTTTCTGATTACCGATGTCATGGTGGATCCAGCGTATGAAGATAGTGGTGCTGATATGCAGCTCTACAAGGAGATTGATGATTTTCTTATCGCCGTAGCACCTAACGATAGTAGAATCCTAGCAATGACTAACAAGAAATACGAATCTGTATTCAGAACCTTCGGGTACGAATATATGGATCCGGATTATCGTACGGTGATGATTCGGGAATAACCGATTGATTGTAAGGAGGTGCTGATATCAAGCCGCTAATTTCAGTGATAATTCCGATATATAACGGAGAGCAGTATATAGATAAATGCCTAGAGTCCATCACTAATCAGTACTACCAAAATCTTGAGATACTGTGCGTGATCAACGACAGCACGGATGCCTCCGAGAAAATGGTCATCACTCTGGGGAAGTTTCAATAAGAAGCGCCATGTGGCTACTGCCATGCAGAACGATTTCGATGTATGACAGAAGGCTTTTTGAAAAAGTTCGCTACCTAGAACACTCATACTACGAAGCTCTCTCGTTATGGCCGATATTGGTAGCTTTAGCTGGTTCTGTATACTACATTGACGATGCCCTATACTACTATAATCAGACAAATGAGTCTTCGATAAGACTGTGCGTGACGAGAAGCATCTGGTGCTCGACAAGGTGTTTGCACACATATTTGAGAATATCACGCCGGAAATGAATCAGGAAGTTAATCTACTGGTTTCAGCGCTGTTCATACAGTCGTTCTGGAGCTCTAATGTGAAGTACGTGCCTAAGGACAAGTTGGGTGATGAATACTTAGAGAGGCTCAAGAAGGCTATTGATGGAAAACTTGTGGGCTATTACTACCTAGTAGATAGGCTGCCGGTATCAGATGAGATGAAGAGGCGGATGATTCATTTCTATCAGACGAGTAAATAATTGCAGAACTCAGACAGATAAATGAACGTTGAGCATTATTATTTAATAGTGATATGCACCCTCCTTGCTGGACGACCAGTGAGGAGGGTTTTTAGTGTTCTAAGGTTTCGAGTATAAATTAATATTCATTGAGATGTGCTAGCAAGAAATCATAGCAGGAATTCTATTAATATGCACTACTTGGAACAGATGATTTAAAATATTGGCGATAATAATAAAAGAGAGGCTAAATATGAGTGAATACAAAATAAGATAGCGCAAAATACAATTGTATTAAAAATAATGCTGTGCAAGTATATCAATAAAGTGTATAATCTCGATAAACTACTAAACGCATAAATATTGGCGCATAAGGAGATTAAAATGACTAAAAGAATTAACAAGCGTAGGAGGAAAATGTTAAAGGCAACAGCTGTAGGTGTGTCTCTAATGATGGCACCTTCTTTGGCTGTTAATGTGTATGCAGATGATGCTGTTACGGCTAATGAGCAATCTGCTATAAATAACTTCGTAGCGACTGAGCCCGCTGACGGTGCAACAACTAGTCTAGGTAACTCAACTGTTTCTAATACTACTAGCGGATACAGATTCCCAGACAAGGACAATTACATATCGGCTTTCGAGTCGCGAACAAGGAAGGAAAGGCTTATACAGGATTATGATCTAATCGTGGACTCGAGTGATTCGCATTCTGGAAATACTGTAAAGGTTAAAGATTGGAGCAATCTGGATGCTTATGTTGTGCACAGCGCTACTGAAGGAAATCCGCAGGATCCACAGACATATTTTGAGACCATGTATTACGCTAAGGAAGCTACCCTGATTGATTAGAGCGATAACACTGAATACACTGTGAAGAACATAATTATCGATCCAGTTAGCATGTATGTGTATTATCCTAGAGTTTTGCTTGATTTCCCTATTGAGGATGCAGATCCAAGGTTTAATGTGAGAATTGACGATGCGGAGTCAGTAGCATTATTTGACATGAGTGGATACTGGAATATCACGGCAGAGGTTAAGGAGGAAACTCCATATGAGACTATCGTTAAGATAGATGCAGCTTTAAAGGCAAATCAGGTAATCGTTGATTCCGTAGGTTCAAATGGTAGCAAGGATGCTAAATTCAATATTGATTTAAATTTTATGAACGGAATGAATGATTCAAATTACAGGGATTACACTTCGGATGTCATCTATAATGATGTGAAGGCACTTGTAACAGATAGCGCACAGGTTGGCAGTGAAAATCAATTTGGATGGGGTACAAGTACTCTCGAATCTATTACAACATCTAATGCTGTAAACCGTATAATCCGCGTTGGTATAGATTTTACGCACTATGTAACAGAAGATGGAACAGAGTTAAAGCCTACAAAGTTTGGAATACATGGCAGTGAGAATATCGCTGGATATGAGCTTGCATCGACTCGCGAGGAATCAAATGGAGACAAGGTATACGTGTACAAGGCTGTAACTGCACAGACTACTCCGTCAGTGCCATCGACACCAACAACACCATCTACACCATCTACGCCATCTGCTACAACACCAGCTGCACCTTCGACATCAGCTACTACAACTACGCAGTCTAAGCAGGCTCCAGCAGTTAAGGCTGCACCTGCAAGAAAGCACAATGTTCCAAAGACTGGAGATGATGACACTATCCTGGCATATGCAGCTACACTATTTATGAGTGTGATTGGTCTTGGAGTAGCGCTATTCGCTAGAAAGAAGAGAGAGCAGTAATATTTAGGAAACTAAATAGCTTAAATAGAGATATCTGAAAATTTCAGATATGATATGAGAAAACAAAACATGATTGATGAGAGAATCTCGGCAATCATGTTTTTTCGGGGCTAGTTTTAGTGGCAGATTGTATATGAAAAGCGAGGCAATGTTACGCTTGCCTCGCTTTTCACTTTCTCATAATATGTTTTTGGGTAAACATCTGAGAAAGGAATTCATATGAATATTATCACATCTTTACTAGACATAGAAGACAACGACCTTGAGCTATTATCTTGCGAAGTTCAAGGGTTAAAGAAAATTGTTGCTTTTGGAAGTGTATCTACACCCCAATTCTGTCCGAAGTGCTCTTACAAAATGCATTCTCAAGGGATCAAAACTAGGACAATCAATCATCCCGTACTTCAAGATGGATATCAACTAGTAATGCAACTTTAATGAATACCTAATCCAACAATAATCATAAAATTTAACGATAGAAACATAATCGTCATGTTAGCATCTTTCTTTTCTTTCTCGTCTTTCTCGAGCATTTTATATGTATATATTAAGACTAATATAATGGATATTGAAGATCCAGTTTTAATAGCAGAATGTAATGGGGATACATCAAACATGTTATATATTCCATAAGCCATAAAGAAAACAGCTTCATAGATATATATTATATTTTTATATAATTTACTCATTTTTTTTCATAAACCTCATTTTCGTGAAACACCTACTATTTCGTATGAATATCTGACAAAACGCCTTCCAGCTCTATATATCACATATCTGGATTTGTTCCTTTCTTTTTTAGTGCTAATTAGATATATCTAATTGAAAAAATTATCACAGATATTCATATCTTTGTCAATATCATTTATGCCTTAACTTTTAAATAGATAATACAAAAGCTTAAAAGGGGATAGATAGTAATCATAATGACAATTAGCACATTGAAAAACCAGGAGTTGGTACTCCTGGTTTTTCATGCATGTATTTTGCCTATGGGCGAACCGAAGGCTATTGTAGCCTAGAGACCTGAAAATCGTGTACGAGGTGAGATCTCGAGGCTTGGCGGATCTGTGCAATCTGAATCTGAGTCCGAAACGGAGATAGTGAGCTTCAGAAATTGAAATCTCGTCCACGAGCTTAGATCTTGGAAACCTCTGCTATCTGAAGCTGCGTCCGAAATGGATGGTGGCGAGATTAAGAAATCTGAAATCTGGTCCAGATTCCGAAGATTGACAGTCATAAATGGTCAGGGGCTAACCGAAGGTGAAGCCCATATAAGGAGGGCACTCGCCAGGAGCGGCGCTGTAGATCTCAGCAAGCTCCTCGTAGCTGGCCGAGATCATCCCAAGCGCAGCGGACGTTTCGCTACCAGATCTGCTAGGCATCATGTAGTCGCATCGCTGAGCGCCGCATCTAGTAGCGAGTGCCTTCGCGATTGCAATCCCGAGCTCCTTATGACCACCAGCTTCACTGAAGGTGAGGAGCTCGGCCGCAGCGAGAGAGCTCGCTTCCGCGGCCTCACACGCTGCGATTGCCAAAGGCTCAGCGCCATCGGAAATCAGCAAAAATCCAGAGCAATCAGGTGCTCCTGATTCAGCTTCAAAGTCAGGCGCAGAGCCTGCCCAATCAGCTGATCCAGCATCCAGAGTAGGCGCAGAGCCTGCCCAATCAGCTGATTCAGCATCCAGAGTAGGCACAGAGCTCGCAGTAGCAGGCGTTACCAGCCCAGCTGCGAATCTCAGAGCTCCTTCTGACAGCTTGATATGGACGCGATTTGCTAAAATCGCTTCTCTATAATTATTATATTCCTGCGGTGTTAAGAGCTTAGTCTGAAGATGGGAGAATTTAAAATCAACGTGCTCAGATGCCAGGACAGAACCCTGCTCGGCATACATGAATTTCTTGTATTCAAGCGGTTCATAGAAATTTATTAGGCTAGGTTCAGCTGGTGAGAGCATCGATAGTTTTCTGCTGCTCTCGGCAATCTCTCTGGCATATACGGTTATGTGTGATCCGTAACCTTTTCCTCGTGCCGCAGGGTCGGTGCATATTGCGTAGCTCATCTCTATTGATTTACCAGCTATATCTGAAACTTTGCCCTCAGGAACAACTAATTTTCCCATGTCGAACTGGGTGAGGGATGCCTGAAGCATCTCGCCACCATCTTGATCTTCAATAATTAGAAAATCCAGATAGTCATCTCGAAAGCAATTGTCAAAGAATTCGATAAACTCCTCATCATCTCCGAAAACTTTTCTGCGTAGTGAAATGAAATCATCGAAGTCGGAAGCCTCCCTGGGCCTTATTATGTAGTTATTTTTCATAAGCGGTGTATTTCATGAGTAGGACATCTGGGTGATAGCTTTCCTTGGCCTTCCTAAGACCTTCAATCCCCATGTCCTCTTCGCGATTAATGTATTCTACATCAGGGAATTTCTCGGAAATAGCCTTTACAAACTCGCGGTTAATCATAGTGTATGCGCCTTCAACACCAGGGAGCGCCTTCTCAAAATGGACATCCATAGTGAGCTGATCGAGCTGAGTAGCCGCCGTGAATGCAACAGGCTCTCCGTTCTGGTACAGAAGTCCTCCAAAGAAACCGAGTGCTTCGTAGTTTTCGAACATCTGCTCGATAGCATCCGCTTCTTTGACAAGGTCAGGATCCCCCTTTTCCTTGTAGAATTCAGCGACGAATGCTCTTGCAGAATCTATATCTTCGCCGCTTTCAATGAGTTTAAATTTCCATTCTCCATTTCTCTCAAAATGCTTGATGTGATTACGCTTTGAAGAAAGCTTGCGCCCCTTGAGATCGCGCAGCTTCTCGACTGTGTATATGTAGTCAGCATCTTCGCGATTTTCCTCTATAGTGAAACGGTCTCCGTACACAGGCTCAAACTCTTCGAGTGTTTTAGGCGTGAGCCCACGCATTATCAGTTTCTGGTCGCGCGAGTGTGCGTCTTCTAGCAGCTTTTCGATAATTGGCTTAACATCACCGCTTCCCTTTGGATATGCGAAAATGTATCCATACTTAGGCATTCTTATAATCATACGCTCGCCGATGAAGGCGATTTCTGGCTCATATGCGTGCTTCCAGATATATAAATTTGCAAAACTGTAGTCAGCACCATGACATCCGCTCGAGCAGATTACGGTTTTTGCAAAGTCCTGGTCATCTAATCTGACAGGTCTAAATTCTAGCATTAGTCTCTCCCTTTTTAATTTCTCAATCAAATTATACGATTCTATTTTACAAAATTGACATCTCATTATAGCACTAAAAACCAACATGTAAAGTGAATTCCGAGTGAATAAGTAGGAATTTAAAAAGATACTTTCTAGGTATTGATTTTATAGCTTCAAAATGTTACTGTTGCAATAGAAAAATAGAAATGACATTCGGAAAGGGGATGAAAGATAAATGGCTAAGATTACAAAGGATATGATTATCGGTGATGTTATCAACGAGCATCCAGATTTAATTCAGGTATTCTTCCAGAACGGAATGATGTGCATCGGTTGCCCTGCTTCTCAGGGAGAGTCAATCGGACAGGCTGCTCAGGTTCACGGACTTGATGGAGACCACCTGGTGAATGCTCTTAATGCTGCACTCGAGGCATAAACTGCTGATATTCCAGATATGGATTAAGATTTCGTATATCGCAGGGCGTGATTGCCCTGCTTTTACTTTTGGGGGATTGGGATAGATTAGGATGAAGAGAGAATTGAATCACCATTATATAGGTGAATCCTATGGTGGCAATCAGGACTGGTTTCGCACGTTCTGGATGCGAATAGGTGGATGTGGTGCGGAGACTGCATGTGAGAGCAGTTTGTACTTTGCGCGTGAGCTTGGATTCACAAAGCTTTATCCATTTGACTCCGATGTTGTTAAGCGAGAAGAATACGTAGACTTCGCACATATGATGGAGGACTATCTATGGCCAAGATTCACTGGAATTAATAAACTTTCTATTTATATAAATGGATATGTCAAATACCTCAGGGATGCCGGCGAGTACCGAGTTGATGTGAGCGAATTTTCGGGAGATCATACTTACGAGGAGGCGGCGGAAAAGGTGAAGGAGCAGATAGATGCAGGGCTACCGATTCCGTTCCTTACACTTAGGCACAAGGATGCAAGGTACAGCGACTATGTATGGCATTGGTATCTTGTAAATGGGTATGATGATACCGAGGACGGATTCAAGATTAAGGCCGTAACATACAGCGGTTATAAGTGGCTCGATTTTGAGGGATTATGGAATACGGGGTGTAAACCGACTGGCGGGATGATTATATATACTGTAAATGAAGATGCAGTGCTTTAATTTGTACTGAAGCACATTGTGCTGAATATGATTATCGAAGTGCTGCGAATAGGCAGGCCATAACAAAATAATCGCATGAAAAAACGACTGTGAGGCGAGAACGCATTTCTCACAGTCGTTTTTGATTGTAACTATCTATAGCGATAAGCTCTATGAACGTGATGTTAAATAAAGCTTAATCATCGTATCTTAGAATCTCTTGCGCTTATATACTACAGCACCTAGAGCTGTAAGCGATGCACAGAGCACTATTAAGCTTGCCGCTGATGTCGAATCGGATGTCCTAGGTGAGAGGTGTCTCTTCTTAATAACCTTAGCTTTTTTTGCTGGGGTGCTGCTAGCGTTGCTGCTCGAAGCATCTCTTGCAGAAACCTTTACCTTAGTGGTGATGGAGATTGTCTTTCCATCAGCTAATCTATAGGTGTATGTGACATGGTATGTGCCAGCAACTGCAGTGTTTACATTCGACGTAACAGTCAGATCTGAATATGGGATCGGGCTGCTATTAACAGGATTAACTGCAGAAATCAGATTCTGCTCAGCATTAAAGCTATCCCCAACCTTTAAATTCACTACGTCAGGCGCATCTAGTACCTTTATAATCTGTGCGTAGAAGTTAAGGCCGTAATCCGATACGCTTACTGGGCTTCCGCTTGCATCCTTAAGGGTCAAACTACCATTAGTGTAATAAGCGTAGATTGGGAGGAGCGTGTTATCGTTTCTAACTAGCGTTGTGTAACCATCATTATGGATAGCGTTAAATATATCTAGTGTTGAAATCGAGTATGCTGAGTTGCTTGTTAACACTCCGTCAGCTGGTGAATTCTCATACGTGCTTAGAATCTGCATTAGGAAGTTGTTGAACTTCGTATTGCTAGATGTCGCATTAGGCATAAGGTCCTGAACCTTCTTCTCGGCAACCGTGTATGAACCATCGCTGTTTCTGTAGGTAGCTAGGATTCTAGTGTTAAGAACAGACGAAACCAGTTCGTTCCTGTTGATGCTCTTGAAGATAAGAGAAGCAGTCCTGTATACTCCTCCAGATGTGTTACTGAAGAGGAATGTGTAAGTTGATTTTGCACCAGCCTTCGCAGTCAGCTTAAGTGGAACATTGTACTTAACACTTTCATTAGGCTGAAGATTTCCAGAGATATTGATTCGAGTCAAATCACTCCAGGTATAACCAGTTGGAAGCCCACTTGCGAGAACATTAGCACGAGTAGTTGTAGTTGTTCCGAGAGCGGCGTTCTTGAACTGATACTCGATATTTATATCGGATCTAGTGGAAGCATCGAAAATATCATTTCCGCGTACTCTTGCTGCGTCTACTGACCAATCATCAGCATAGTTGGTTGCAGAAGGTGTAAATCCGTTGTTGTCGAGTCTAAGAGAAACGTTTGCTACTGTAGCAGATGAATTTGTATTGGTGATATTCGCATGTAGCGTTATATCCTTTGAATTTACATCTATGAGATCACCAGCGTTTGCAACTGTGCTATATACATATGTGGAAGCAGGTGTGCTGCCATATGGATTATCTGCTGCCTTGCTGGAATTGCTCGTAACACCGTTAAGGTTTGCGCTAACATATGAATCTATGTTGATGCCTCTGCTAGTCTGAGAATTTCTGCCGGCCTGGTTGAGCTCGTTTTGATAAATAGGTTTTATCGTCTGCGAAGTCGCGTTAACTGTCATGGTCGAAGCGAACATAGCGATTAACAGACTGCATGTCGTTAGACAAGCTAATAGTTTTTTCTTCATAATCCCTCCTTTTTATAACATCATTCATAATATAAATGAATAACACTTATATATAATCGTAAATTAATGATATACTTTTCTATTATACGCTTTAGAAGCGCAGATTTTTCATGAAAATATATAATTAAAGAATAAAAATTTCTATTGAACTGAAACTATTAATTGTTAAAGCCCCATTTGCTGTAGAACAGCAAATGGGGCTTTAACAGTGTGAGTACCTGTATATCCATAACTTTATCAAACGTTTTGATAATTGATGAATAGAAGCCTACCTTATAAACTTAGCTCTTCTAATCACCAATTCTGCAGCTACGCCTATGGCAACTCCGGCTATCGTTCCAGAAATCATCAGCACCGGTAGGTAGTAGAAGATTCTGATGTCATTGATGAGTAATGCTGCAATGGCGAGCTGTCCCATGTTGTGCAAGAACCCACCTGCCATACTGACACCGGTAATGCTGAAGAGGTCGGTCTTCTTGAGCAAAATCATTCCTATCAGGCTTATCGTCGCACCTGCGAGAGAGTAGAGCATGCCGAACACACCGGTAAAAAGCAGTCCAGCGACTACTATTCTAATGACATTTAACATAACTGCGTATTTGGCAGAGAGCTTATACAGCGCAACGACAGCTACTAAGTTAGCTATCCCTAATTTGATCCCCGGAATGCCTGGAGTATATGGTATAATAGCTTCGACGTACGATAAAATTAGCGCCAGTGAAGCTAGAAGCGCAACTGTTGCAACATTGTTGCTGCGGCCGCGAGGAGTCCTCCGTGAAGGCTCGGTTGAGTGTTTAACTCGAGACTGAGTCATACTTGTGTGCCTCCTCTCCGCTTATCGAAACGACCACTTTGTTAGGGAGGCAGATTATGCTTTCCCCGGTCTTGCTTATAGCTTTGTGCTTTACGCACACCTGATTTTCGCATGATGCTTCGGACATGGTCACGTAGCCGTGCTTAATTCTGATTACATTTAGCTTATTCCCGCGCTTTACAGCGATAGTTTTATCCTCGGACAAGCTGTACACTCCGTACTTCTTGCCTTCTACTGTCACGGTGACTTTGTCTCCTGAATGACTCGTCGTGCTGAGCCATACAGAGGAGGCGATACCGAGTGAAATGAGGATTATAAAGAGGACGATATCAGCTTTTCTTATAAATCCTTTTAACATTGTTCGTTATTCCCTGTAACCCCTTAACTGTGAGGTAATAAATTGATTAAATTTAGCAAACAAACCATAAAACTTTCGTTAATATTCGCAATAATCGCAACGGTTATTATAACACAGACAGCCTGCAAGAACACCAAGGATGTTGAGCCAGTATCAAAGGAGGGCTTCTATCTCGATACAGTGTGCAAGATTTCGATATATGACATGGATGGAGATCTGGACAAGGAGAAGGCAGAGGCTGCAATCAACAAGGCTTATAAAAGATGCCGCGAGCTTGAGAATACTTTAAGCAACACAATTGAGTCAAGTGAAGTCAGTCAGATTAACAATGCTGGTGGAAATTGGGTGACTGTCGGAAAGGATACACTCAAGGTCGTGAAGGCTGGTGTAAAGTATGGTGAGCTATCCGATGGTGATTTCGATATAACGATTGGATCTGTTTCAGGATTATGGGATTTCCAGTCTGAGAACCCAGTAGTTCCAGAGCAGTCTAAGATTACCGAGGCTCTTAAACACGTAAACTATAAGAATATTCAGTTCGATGGAAACAAGATAAGGATCATAGATCCTAAGGCTAAGCTCGACCTCGGCGGTATTGCCAAGGGATATGTTGCTGATGAACTTACGACTCTGCTCGAGAAGGAAGGCGTAACATCTGCTGTGATTAACCTTGGAGGTAACATTTCCACGATAGGTGGTAAACCTGACGGTAGCCCATTTATCATCGGAATAGAGAAGCCATATACTGACAGAACCGAAATCATCGGAACTACGACAGCGGATAACCAGACCGTCGTAACTTCAGGAATATACGAGAGGCAGTTCCAAAAGGATGGTAAGATTTACCACCATGTGCTAAGCAGCAAGACGGGATATCCTGTCGAGACACAGCTTGAGGCTGTCAGCTTGGTGGCTAAGAAAGGTCGCTCGATGGATATAGATGCCATGAGCACAATCTGCCTGATGAAAGGTGTAGATGGCGGAAAGGCATTTATCAAGAAGCAGAAGGGTGTTGAGGCTGTCTTTAGCGCACAGGGCAAGGAAGTTGCCAAGACTAAGGGCATGAAGTTCACAGCTGAATAGCAAATTAACGCACGGCTGTCAGATGATTATAATATCAAGCGTAGCAGCCTAGCGCGTAACATGCGGATTGCAAATATTAAGTAAGCAGGAGGTGTATAGTATGAATAAGAATAGAATGCTGGTCGATATGCACCTCCATACCACAGCATCAGATGGTTCGTTTAGTCCCTCGGAGGTTGTACAGAGGGTAAAATTGTCTGGTGTCAAAGTGTTTTCGCTGACAGATCATGATACGACTGCCGGCGTACATGAAGTCGAAGATGATATACCGGAGAGAATGGAATTTTTCAAAGGAATTGAATTCTCCTGCAAAGCAGGCGACATTAAGTGTCACATACTCGGCTACTCGTATGACGACAATCACCCAGATTTTATAAAGGCGCTTGCCGCTGCAGAGGCGAAGAGAGAAGACAAACTTGCAGTTAGAATTGAACACCTTAGGGAAGTGGATGGCATAGAGCTAACTGGAGAAGAAATTGCAGAGCTAGAGGCGATTCCTTCAGCGGGAAAGCCCCATATAGCTAATATCCTTATGCGGAGAGGAATCCCAGGTACCAGAACAGAGATTATAAACAGATATCTTGAGTTCGGAGTGGGAAATAGGATTCCTGCAGAGCTAGCTATTAGAGCGATTAAGTCATCTGGTGGAGTAGCTATCTGGGCTCACCCTCTCGGTGGGGAGAATGAAATTCATATGAATAGAGAGGAACTTGAGGAGAAGCTAGGTGTCCTGCAAAGTATAGGAATTGAGGGATTAGAGTGTTTTTATTCTAGGTACGATGAGAACGAGATAGCGATGCTGTTAGATATTGCGGAGAGTCGGGGGCTTCTCGTGAGTGGCGGCAGTGATTTTCATGGCAAGAATAAAAATGTAGAAATCGGTGAACTCGGTGTGAGTAAGAGACCTGTCTTCGATTCAGATCTCAGTCTTATAGCAGAACTCAGGAGGAGAAAACGCTAGAGAGTTGTTCCATATAAAGTGCACCCTTATATCGCATTAATTAAATTATAGTATTGAATGACACTGCCAGTTTATATATAATACGCAAGTTCGTAAAAACGATAATTTTTTTATAGAAAGTAAAGGGGTAATAACATGAGTGAAAAGACAGCAAAAAAGTTAGGCTGGGCAGGAACATGCATGTCCATTCTAATGTATGTAGCATACATAGCTCAGATAATGAGCAATCTAAACGGGAACAAGGGTAGCTTCATCCAGCCACTAGCAGCAACAATAAACTGCACGCTGTGGGTGACATACGGATTCTGCAAGAAGGACAGAGATTACCCAATTATATGTGCTAATGTGCCGGGTATCTTATTCGGCCTAGGAGCAGTGATAACATCATTTTAAAGATAATCAATATGAGCATGAAAATGCCACTCCAGAGTGCTGGGTGGCATTTTTTATATATGGAAAATTTGACTATAATGTGTTAATTAGAGTGTTTATATATCTGTGTTTTATGAATTCTGCCCACTGATTCTATCAAGAAACTCAAACACCCTCTTATAGTAGTCCTCCAGAATTTCTAGAGTTCCATTATATAGCTCGTGCTTAGCGCCTTCGTATATGACGAACTCGGTGTTCGGAGTGTTATATGCGAATTTATAGTGACCTTTTGAATCCACTAATGCATCGTTTCCAGATGTAAGGAGCAAAACAGGGATATCTATCTTGCCAGCGTCCCGTAGAATTTTAGGAGTGGTGCGGAAACTCGCGTAGCCCCAGCCGTTAGACATCATATTTGTATGATAGTGGCTGTCTTCAAGACGCTGATTAAATATATACCTGTACCTTGGCTCTGACATTGCACTGCTCTTCTCGTAAGTAGGGATGCCATCCCAGCGTTTGCCACCGGGAAACGGTAGCTTTTCCTGACTTAGCAGCTTGATTTTAGCTAGCATGATGCTGATTAAAAACTTAGGCGTGCCATCAGTTTTTATCTCGAACATTGGGGAGCTTAGGATGGCGGCGTCGAATATCCCAGGATGCTGCTCTAGGTATAGAGCGCCGATTGCACCGCCCATGGAGTGTGCGAACATTATGCATGTGAGATTCCCGATGCGAGGCTTAACAATCTCGATTATGAATTGATGGAGATCGCTCGTGTAATCGTTATAGCTATTCACATGGACGATATCATCCTCGTCTATCTGTCTGCCCGAATAGCCGTGACCACGGTGCTCCAGAAAGAAAACCTCGTAGCCAGCGAGCCAGTAATATTCGGCCATCTCATGAAATTTTCCCCAGAAGCCGCAGTAACCGTGGAGCATGACGATGCAGCCTTTCGGAGGATTCTCCTGCGGTGCATGGTAGTACTGAATAGAAATGCCGTCATATGCGGTAAACTGTCCTTCGGTCACATGGTCTTCTCTCCAGCGCTTGTTGGTAGTGACCATATGATCATCGTACTCACTCGCCCTGATGATGTTGATGCCAGCTGGAAGCTTTGCATCGCTCAGATTCTGGGCTTCAGAGGTGTTTACACTTGTTACCCTTGCTTGCGTATGAACCTTCATATCAGCCTCCTGATTGTTTCAAGTGTTTTATCAGGGTAGTTGGTAATAATGGCGTCGACGCCAGCTCTGCATGACATCTCTATATACTCATCCTGGTCAACCGTCCACACGTTGACAGCAATGCCGCTCTTATGGCACTCTTCTATAAATCCAGGAAACTGTATGTTGTAGAGAGCTGGGTGTAGAGCTTGAACTCCGTATTTTAACGCATATGCGGGCATACCGATTGTTCCGTCAGCATAGAGGAATCCTAACTTCGCCTCAGGAGATATTTCTCGCATGTGCTTTATCGTGTAGTGGTTAAATGACGAATAAATGACCCTATCTGAGAATCCGCATTCGCTGGTCAATTTTAAAAGCTTTTCTGCCATGCCTGGGTAAAAAACAATGCCTGTCTTAAGCTCTATATTGATCAGTATGTCGGCATCAATCAGCAGTTCAAACACCTCGCGCATAGTCGGTATAGTGACTCCTAAGAAATCTTTTTTGCCAGAGGAGAAATCCAGAACCTTCAATTCTGCAAGAGTTTTGTCCTTGATCCAGCCACTGCCGTTTGAGGTCCTATCTATCGTCTCGTCATGACAAACGACGAGTTCGCCATCTCTGGTCATCTGCACGTCTAACTCGATGCCATCTGCCCCTAGTTCAATTGCTCTCTGAAATGCCGGTAGAGTATTCTCAGGACAATACCCGCTTGCACCGCGGTGTGCCCACACGAGTGGTCTGTTCTCGGACTTGGAAATTTGCTGCTCTATATGAGCATCAGTAGTGGTCATATGTGTTCACCTCTTGTTTTATCATTTTAAGTCAATCCTAGTGATCTACGATCTGATCTTATGTTCGTTTGAAACCTTCCACAAATCCTCGTATTTGAAACCAGTTACACGTTCGAGTATTCGCTTCTCGTCGTCAGATGCGACGCTGCCATCGGTGCCACGCCTTCTACCTATTTCCTTCTTTACAATATCGAACTCCTTATTCGTTATCGGGAAGATGTATCCGAATATCAGCAGTAATACTACGAGAATAGCTGGTATTACGATGAAAATCATAGCGATTCCGCGCTGCGTTGTTAAAGCCTGACTAACTCCTGAATGCGCGAGTTTAGCATCGTAGCCTACCAGCGATAGTAGGATTCCGATGAACCACACTGATAGGCCTGCAGAGATTTTTCTCGCAAATGTCGCCATCCCGGATACGATGCCTGGACGCCTTGTGGAAGTGATAAGTTCGTCTATATCCGCCATATCGGCCAGAATTGCAAATATACTCGTCAAAGTTGCTGCATTACCAATTCCAACGCCAGCAGAGAGCAGGAGGACTGGAACAATTGGCGCACCTGCATACGAAAACGCAAGTAGTCCAAGAGTTGAAGCTAACCTTATAGGAGCACCAATGAGGATGGTGGTGCGCTTTGAGGTTCTGGTCATGATCGGTGTGAAGATTAGCATTCCGATAAGCTGAGATGAGAGAAGCACTCCCATCAGCATGGTCAGATACCCCTTGTCATATCCGCCTAAAACGTCGTCTACATAGTAAATGGCCATACCTGAAACGAAGTCCATCGCACACTGACCGGAGAGGTATATGCCGATGAAAATTTTGAAGGAACGGCTTTTGAATACTGACGCTGCCTCGGAGAAGCTGTCGCGAAGCTTCGTCTTAACTGGTGGTTTTACCTTTTCCCAAGTTCCCATAAATGTCACCACTGCTGCAAAGCCGAACAGGATGCCGAAAATGATTGCTACCTTTAGATACATGCTCGTGTTCAAAGTATCTTTTATCATTAACGTTGGAACGAGTCCAGCGAGGATAGCTCCTACAGTAGACCAAATCATCCTGAGGCTCGAGAACTTTGAGCGAATATCATAGCTATCAACCATGTCTGGCAGGAGACCGTTGTAAGGGACCATTATGATTGTGAAGCATGTCGAAAATAAGCAGTACATAACTATGTAGTAGATAAACTGCACCGTAGTGCTTCGCGATGGAATCGTCGTCCAGAGCGATACAAATGCAATAGCAGATAGGATTCCGCCTATCAATATGTATAGCCTCTTAGGTCCAAATCTTGAGGATGTCCTATCGGTGATATTTCCCATCATCGGATCGGTAATGGCGTCCCATACTTTTCCGACCATTGGTATAGCGCCAGCGAGTGCAGCGGGCATGCCAAGAGCCTTAGTAAGGAAGACTAAAAAGAAGGTGTTGATGATTACGAAAGCACCACCTCCGTAGAACTCGGCCATTCCGTACATAAGACCGGCCTTTACCCCTGTGCCGCGGAATTTCCCTGCGATTTTATCGTTCATTATGACCTCCGATAATAATTGTCATCAATATGCATCGTTGTCATTAATGATCATTAACGACTAACTTAAATATTTTCATTAACGATTATCCTTGCCATTTTACCATATACTGACTTGCAAAAGGGGTGTAAACGCGCAAATAGTTAAATTTTTTTAGATAAATTAAATCCTGATAACGGTTGGATACAAAACATCAAATAATTACGAACAAAACAATAAGCCGGGAACTTGCGCTCCCGACTACATGTCGTTAAAACATATGGCTACATGCCTAGCGGATTAACCGCGAATGGCTGAAATTAAATCTCCAAGTAATGGTTCAAACTTTACACCATACCAGTGCTCTTTGTCATCTATCGTATTCTTGATACAGCTGAGGACGTATTCGCCAGCAATTCTAGCTGCTTCAGCCTTATCTTTGCCTGCGAGATAAGATCCTACAAATGCAGATGCGAACACATCACCCGTTCCGTGGCAAGAAATAGGCATCTTCTCGTGCCTTATGTAATTTATGCCGTTTTCGTCTGATACGAGGATTCCTGTGCTCTCATCATCATAGCTGACACCAGTCATGATGACGGTCTTGGCACCTAACTCGTACAGACCACTTACAAGCATCTTCGCATACTCTTCGTCGTAGCTTTCCTTGTACTCGTTACCCGTTAGAAGTGAAGCTTCTGTTATATTAGGAAGTGTTACGTCAGCTACAGCGACAAGCGACTTCATAACCTCCACGAAGTCCATGTCAAATGCTGGATATAGCTTGCCACCATCGGCCATCGCAGGGTCGACTATCCGTAGACCGGACGGAGATACAAGCCTTGCAAATATATCCTTGACATATGCAATCTGCTCGCTGCTTCCGAGGTATCCCGTATATGCTCCATCGAATGTAATTCCCTCGATCTCCCATTGCTTGATGATATCAGGCATATCGCTAGTTAAGTCGCGGCAAGTAAAACCTTTAAATCCACCAGTGTGATTCGAAAGTACAGCTGCTGGTAAAATTGCTGTCTCGTGTCCGCATGCCGAAAGTATAGGTAGTGCGACGGTCAGCGAGCACTGTCCGACGCATGATATATCTTGTACAGATAATATTCTCTTATATTCCATTATTAACCTCGATTTCTGTAATTTATTTCTGAATATTCGTTGATTAGAGAGAAGTTCTCTTATAATAGAAGCTTCTTCCTAGCGCAGTCTTGCCTAATGCCATAGAAACTATGATAGCAACAACTGCACCAACAGTTGCCTGTAGGACATTGCCGGGAACATCAGCGAGTGGGGCAGCCCAGTTTCCATATATGAAGCCCTGCGCTGCGTAGTAACCAGATACAGTCCAGAGAACTGCAAGTACGTATGCGAATAGCTCTGAAAAAGGTAGTCCTGCAACCTTAGCTACATGACCTCCGTTTGCCACACGCTTATTCAGTAGGTCAAAGAATAGCTGCACAATCAGCACCATAACGATTTTAATTACCAATGTCCAAGGGGCCCAAACGGCATAACCACCATAGATGTCTGCTAGCCCAGCCCCAACACCTCCAGCGAAGCAAGCGTATCTCTTTGGCAAGATAATCGCTGCGAGAAGCACGAAGCCATCGCCTAGGTGAATGTATCCCATAGCATTAGGGATCTTGAAGAATGTAGTTGCAATCATAACCATTGCGGTCATCATCGCAGTAGTTACTAGAATTAAAGTCTTATCGCTCCTATCAGCACGGCTGGTGCTGCTTGTCTGGTTCTTAGTTTCAATCATACTTATTACCCTCCATATAGCATCTATAATCGCTTATAGAAATGCTGTTTTTATTATCGAATTATCGTTGTGCACTCTTTCGACAAGTATTATAATAACAACATAGTGCAATTATAAAAATATACAATTTATGTAAAATTTTAGAATACAGATAGGGGAAAATGTACTATGAGAAGCATTATTTTCGATTTTGCCAACAATAATGAACAAAATCTATATATACAGATTTTTGATTACATAAAGGGTAAAATTCTTTCCGGCGAGTTTGAGCTTGGCATGAAGCTGCCTTCGCTACGTCAGCTTGCGAAGGAAAATGGTATCAGTGTCACTACTGTTGAGACCGCATACAATCAGCTGCTCGTAGAGGGTTACATAGAGAGCAGACCCAAGTCAGGCTACTATGTCAGCGATGATATATCTGGTGCGGTCGGAAATGGAAGCACAGGCGGAGAACTTACACTAGACGAGCTTCTCCCCCCAGAGAGCACCAAGACTGTTAAGGAGCGCTCGCTTATCTACGATGAGGAGAGCTTCGAGTTCTCGAAGTGGAAGAAGTGCATGAGTAAGGTGTTCAATGAGTATGCCTACGCACTGCAGTCTGAAGCTGATGTGCAGGGTGAAGCAGCACTTCGCTATGAAATTGCAAAATATCTATATGCTGGTAGAGGTGTTAAATGCTCGCCAGATCAGGTTGTGATAGGCGCTGGCTCACAGCAGCTTGCAACGCATCTCATACGTATCCTAAGAGAGCTCGGCATCAGCAACGCTGCGATGGAATCTCCAGGGTATGGCCCCGTTCGGGAGATATTCAAGGATGAAGGTGTCAGCCTATCTAATATCCCGGTGAAGGACAATGGAATCGTGATTGAGCGCCTTCCGGTCAACATGCGAAGCATCGTCTATGTGAATCCGTCAAATCAGTTTCCGTCAGGTGCCGTTATGCCGATTGGCCGTAGGTATGAGCTGATTAAGTGGGCAGAGGACAACGATAGCTATATCCTAGAGGATGATTACGATAGCGAACTCAGGTACTTTGGGAAACCTATACCAGCCTTACAAGGCCTCGATAGGTCGGGGAGAGTCGTGTATCTTGGGTCGTTCTCGTCGACACTTTTTGCATCGATTAAGATAAGCTACATGGTGCTGCCGAAGGAACTCATGGAGATATTTGACAGAATCAAGAGCAAGTATTCGCAGACGTGTTCCAAGGCGGAGCAGATTTGCCTCGCGCTATACATGGACAATGGCTATTACTACAGACATATCAAGAAGTGCAGAAAAAGAAATTCTGAGAAGCTTCATACCACGATGGAGATGTTTAAGGAATACGGAGAGGGGCTGATTGAGGCGCTTGACTCTAAGTCTGGTCTGGCGGTTATGCTGCGCATCAAAGCTCCTGTGCCGGTTGAACAATTATGCAAGGTAGGCAAAGATGTTGGGCTTATGATGAACCCGGTTACAGATCTCTGCACAGAGGATGAACAGGTTCTATACTTCTATTTCTATAGAGTATCTGAGCCTCTGCTACGGCTGCTTATAAAGATGTTTGTCGGTAATATCAAGAAGGGAATGAGGAATATCAATGCTTAGAATATTAGTTAGCAACGATGATGGAATAGAGGCGCACGGAATCCGCACATTGGTACGTTTTCTTTCGCACATGGCAGATGTATATGTTGTGGCTCCTGACAAGCAGAGAAGTGCTAGCGGGCAGGCGATTACGTTTGGTGGCAAAGTGACTGCTAAGCAGGTAGAGATGGATGGAGCCAAGAAGGCAATCGCCTTATCTGGAACTCCTGCAGACTGCGCTAAGTTCGGTATAGATATGATGAGGGAGGCGGGGACGCCACCAGACTTTGTCATAGGCGGAATCAATCACGGTGGAAATGCTGGTGCAGATATAAACTATTCCGGAACGTTTGCGATTGCAAACGAAGGCGCTATGAACGGGTATAGAGCGCTTGCACTGTCCGTGACAAACAGAAAAGCGACGCACTTTGAATTCATCTGCGAGATGATACCGGAGCTGCTCGAAGTAGCGAAGAAGCTACAGCTGGGGAGCATTCTCAATGTAAATGCACCTGACCTTCCTAAGTGGCAGATTAAGGGTGTGAGATATGCCGAGGCTGGTATCTATGGGTTCAACAACAAATTTGAGAGGGTCATGGAAGAAAATCCGGATAGCGAGGATGAGGAGCACGAAAATAAACCTTTTTCAGAAGGAGAATATAAGTATAACGGTGAGGTGACGGATGGCAGCGTTCAGCCGTCAAATACCGACCTTTACTGCCTGGCAAATGGATATGCGACCATCACTCCATATAAGGTGAACCGCGTAGATAACGGCTTGCTCGCAAAGCTCCGCGGTCTTAGCTCGGATGATACTATGTGCATAATCATGGATGTTCAGGAGCACACAGTGCCAAAGGTTCGCAAGAGCGAGAAATTCATAGGGAATATACTAAAACTAGCAAAATGCCTTAAAATACTTGAGCTTCCAACGCTCCTAACCGAGCAGTTCGGACACGATGCAGAGCCAGTTTTAGGTGAACTTAAGAGTGAGCTCCGTAGCTTTGAGAAGCTAGATAAGGTTGATTTTGACTGCACATCTTCACCGGATATGGAGAGCTTGCTACAGTCTCATAAAGGTAAACGCATTGTGCTCGCTGGCCTAGAAGCGCATATTGGGATACTGCAGAGTGCTAGGAGCCTTGTGGATAAGGGATATGACGTTCAGATCATCAAGGACTGCTGTGCTTCCAAGCAGAATGATGATCTCGAGGAGGCGATGAAAACACTCAGGGATATCGGATGCACGATTACAACTTTAGAATCATTCATATATGATGAAATCGGTAGTACAACCAACTTCTCATACAGGAAGGTGAAGAAGGTTCTCGAAGCATAAATAAAAAGTTATGTGCCTGATATGATAATAATTGCTAGAAAATACACGTAAAAAATGTTATTATATTTTGCATTGGCGCTCAGCGTAGAGCTATGGAGCGTTAAATTATATAAGCGCTACATGGAGGTAATGGCAGCGCAATTAGGTAAGGACAGGTGGTTTAAGAAATGAATAACAACAAAAGATGGTTGTACCTCGGAATGGCGACTATTTCAACGCTGTTCCTCGGACTTATTTACGCATGGTCACTGTTTAGAACTCCTTTTGCAAAGGTGTTCAAGACATGGACAGTAGCACAGATGTCGATGACATTCACTATATCGATGATCATGTTCTGCTTGGGCGGACTCATCGGAGGTCATCTCGGCAAGGTTTTCGGTGTAAAGCTCAGAATTCTCATCTCTGGAGCACTGCTTCTCATCGGATTCTTTATGGTTTCGACTTTGAATCCAGCAGATGCATCAGGAAGTCTCACGAAGCTTTATATATTCTACGGCGTATTCGGTGGCGGCGGCGTAGGTGTTGGATATAATGCCGTTATCACCACTATCACTAAGTGGTTCCCAGATAAGGTTGGTCTTGCTTCGGGAATTATGCTCATGGGATTCGGTCTAGGTGGACTTGCCCTCGGAAGTGTTGTAACTAAGTTCATTGCGAAGTATGGAATTTTCTCAACATTCAAGATTCTAGCTATCACAATTTTCGTAGTAATGGTTGTCGCAGCTATTATCATTAAGGCTCCAGAAGCGCCTGCAGCAGGTGCAAGCAAGGCTGCAGCATCTGATGACAAGGTTCATCACTATTCAGCTGCAGAGATGATGAAGACAGGCAGATTCTGGGTGTTCTTCATCTGGGCTGTTGCTCTCAATTCGGCAGGTCTGATGGTTATCAACAGCGCGGCTAATATCTCGCTTGCTTACGGTGGATCTGCGGTACTCGGAATGATCGTTTCGCTGTTTAACGGAGCAGGAAGAATCGTTACAGGTAATAACTTTGATAAGTTTGGCAGAAAGACGACTGCTATTGTAAATAACTTATTTATGTTCATAGCAGGTGTCCTGCTTGTAATCGGCGGCATGAGTCACTCGCTCATCGCAATCGTAGTTGGACTTATCTTCGTAGGTCTAGCTTATGGAGGAACTCCAACGCTAACATCTGCATATATCAATAAGGCGTTCGGACATAAGTATTTTCCGACTAACTTCAGTATCGCAAACTTCTCTCTAATCCCAGCAGCTATTATCGGACCTAATATCTCCGCTAAGCTGCTCGAGGCTGCGGGTGGAAAGTATGATTCGAACTTCTATGCGCTAATCGTATTCACCTTGGTGGCATTCGTGCTATGGGTTGCGCTTAATGTGACGAGTAAGAAGAGCGATAATGAGGGGTATAAGTAGATATAATTCAGCGGAGAGTATGTAATAATTGCAAACTCGATAAATCGTAAAACTACGTTAAAACGAAAAACATGGCAGTGGATTTTAATCATTTTTATGGAGTGCAAATTAAGCACTTGCGAAATGATTAAGCCACTGCTATTTTATTTTAAAGAAATCATAATAAATACAATCGGATTTCTTATGCCAAATGATATATACTTCTATTACAGACATGACTTAAGGAGGGTATACCGTGAAGATTCTAGTTTGTGACGATGATAGAGAAATCGCTAGAGCTATAGAGATATATCTAAATAATGAAGGCTTTGAGGTTGTGAAAGCCCACGACGGATTCGAAGCGCTTAACGTGGTGAAAAGTGAGGATGTTAAGCTCGCCATCATGGACGTTATGATGCCTAAGCTCGATGGAATTCAAGCTACGCAGATGATTAGAAATGAAAAGGATATTCCTATTATCATGCTGTCTGCGAAGTCAGAGGATTATGACAAAATTATCGGGCTCAATATCGGGGCAGATGATTACGTTACTAAACCTTTTAACCCAATGGAGCTTGTTGCGAGAGTTAAATCGCAGCTTCGCAGGTATACTCAGTTCGGGAATGCAAAGGAGTCATCTGAAGAGGGTATCTATAGAGTGGGCGGACTCACCGTGGATGACAATAGCAAAAAAGTTACTGTAGACGGACGAAGTGTCACACTGACAGCTACTGAATTTGGCATATTGAAGCTTTTAGCGCAGAGTCCTGACAGAGTGTTTTCAATGGAGCAGATATATGAATCCGTATGGGATGAGCCTGCTTACAACCCGGAGAATACAGTTGCTGTGCATATCAGACACATCAGAGAGAAGATTGAAATAAATCCTAAAGACCCTAGATACATCAAAGTTGTATGGGGCACAGGATATAAGCTTGAAGGAGATAACTAATGAGGGAACAAGTCGTAAGGGACGAGTTTCGTGGACTTAAATCCAAATTCGCCACCTTGGTGGCGACTGTGAGCATGGTGTTCCTCATCGTCTCAGCAAATAGAATTATCGTATATGAGGCGTATACGAGCGAATACTTAAACAGATATGTTGACAAGAATAAGCTAGTTGGCATACTGACGACGAATTTCATACTTCTCATAGTGTTTGGTGCTTTTACGATTGCGGGAGTGATATTCGCGATATATTTCGCTGGCAAATATGACAGAAAAGGTAGGGTTCAGTTAAATCTGCTCGACCGAATATTCCCGGAGCTACGAATTCTAGGAATTTTTATAATGGGAGTTGGTGTCGCTGCCTCGGAAGAAATATTCTACGTATATATCTCGTCAGGAAAATCGCTTGACCACATACTCAAGACCATTGTAAAGAAAGGATTTTCAGTCAAGGAGCTCACCAAGCAAAGTGATATGCTGCTGGGTAGACAGTATTCGACCTTTAAACCAGAGTGGGTACAAGGCTTCGGCTCGCTTGCGATGATGACCATCTGCTTGCTCCTTGCGATGATTCTGCTCACATCGCTCGTAAAGAATATCAAGAACGATGATTTCTTTGAACGCTCAATCATCGGAAAAGTTCTGATGGGTATATACAATATATTCGTGTCGAAGGATATCACGATGAAGAGGCTATATCTCCTCATAATTGCGATTTTTGCACCTGTATATATCTGGCATGGATGGATTTTTGTAGCGATGATTCTAATAATCATATTCGTTCCGCGGTACTACCATGACTACGCTAGAGTAAGACAAGGTCTAAGAGCCATTAAGGAAGGCGACTTCGATAAGAAAGTTGTCGTTAGACATAGGGGCGAGTTCGAGCGTCTTGCAAATGACATAAATGAAATCGCCAAGGCAGAAGAGATTGCCCTCGAAAATGAACTGCGAAGCCAGAGGCTACGTAACGAACTCATTTCCAACGTATCGCATGATCTAAAGACGCCACTTACATCGATGGTTACTTACATAGATTTACTCAAGATGCAAGGGCTAGATAGTCCGGATGCGATGTCTTACCTCGAGATTATCGATCAGAAGACAAAGAGACTTCAGAAACTGAGCGGCGACCTATTTGAAGCGACCAAGGCATCAAGTGGGGCCATGCCTATCAATATTGAAGTTATTGACCTAAACGGTATGGCTCAGCAAGTCGTCGGTGAGCTTAACGATATCTTCGTAGCCGCAGATGTAGAGGTTCACTGTGAAAAGAACGATGAACACGTATACGTAAATGCCGATGGGAAGATGCTATGGCGTGTAATCGAGAATCTGCTGACCAATGTCAGCAAGTATAGCATGCCTGGGACTAGAGCATACGTGAAGGTAAGAGAGATGGGCAAATTTGCTGCACTCGAGATCAGCAACGTGTCGAGAGATGCTCTCGATATGGAACCAGATGAGTTGATGGAGAGATTTAAGCGAGGCGATAAGTCCAGAAATACTGAGGGCAGTGGACTAGGTCTTGCTATCGCCAGAGACCTGATGCACATGATGGATGGAGATGTCAGACTGGGAATCGATGGAGACCTGTTTAAAGCTAGGGTTCTGATTCCGCGTGTTGGGCAGAGGTAGGAGATTATTATGACTAATAAGTCGCTATTAAAAGCAGGTATGATTTTGCTGTTTCTCGTATCAGTTATATGTGCCATATTATTCAAAAATGAATCAATAAAATTTGCCTTTACAGCGGTGGCGTATGTAATTATAGGTGTATATAACACGATTGACTACAAGTCTTATGGCAAGAAAAGCTCCTTAGCATTCGCGATTATGTTCTACTGCTTTAGCGCATCGGCGACAGTTTTCGCTATGATATCAACTATAATGGCATAGCGGAAAATACATTTAATTAATATCGATTAGGGATTGGCGGCGCCAATCCCTTTTATAATGCAAAAACTTTAAAAATGTATAAAATACGAACGGTTATACTTAAACGTTCGGAGATACTTCGGTAAAATACTAAAATTCCGCATAAAAATCTACAATAGACACAATAAAATACGGATTTAGAAAGCCTTGATTGTTGACATTGATGACGCATGTGATAAATTTAAATTACGGTATAAATAGAGATTGTATCCGTGCTGAGGAAGCTGAAAGTATCAGCTGCCAAAGTGTTAAAAGCATATTGATTAAAGGAGAGTAAAAGACTCTCGTGTTGATAATTAAAGATGGAGGTAAGAGAATTATGAAAAAAGTAGCAGTAATCATGGGCAGTGACAGCGATCTGCCAGTAGTTGAGAAATGCATCAACGAGCTAAAGAAATACGGGATACCTACAGAAGTACACGTGTACTCTGCGCACAGAACGCCAGATGAAGCGATTGGATTTGCAAAGACTGCTGAAGAGAATGGCTTTGGGGTTATAATTTCTGCAGCAGGCAAGGCAGCACATCTCGGTGGAGTTCTTGCGGCAAATACAGTCCTGCCAGTAGTTGGAATTCCGATTAAGGCTTCCGCACTTGATGGAATGGACGCACTCTTATCCACTGTCCAGATGCCACCGGGAATACCTGTTGCATCCATTGCAATAGACGGCGCTAAGAATGCAGCTATATTCGCAGCTGAAATTCTCGCGGTTTCCGATGAACAGCTTAGGATCAAGCTCAGAGAAGAGCGCAAGAAGGCACACGATGCAGTAATCGAGAAAGATGCTGCAGTAAGCGCAAAATTCAACTAAAATTTGCTTAGTTGTGGAGACTTAAGAATTGGCTAAAGGCGATTAGAATAAACGGATTTCAGCAGGTTAATAAATAGTATTTAACAGATTATATTTAAGGTTAGGAACAGTATGAGTGAGTTAAGAGAAGAATGTGGAGTAGTGGGCGTTTTCTCCCCAAGGGAGACGTATGAGATAGGCAGAACTGTCTATTATGGCCTTTACTCGCTGCAGCACCGCGGACAGGAGAGCTGCGGAATAGTGGTTAACGATGATGGTGTATTTGCGAGCCACAAGGATTTGGGCCTGGTAAACGATGTGTTTAACAACAGCACTCTCGATGAGCTAGGCGTTGGAAGCCTCGCTGTCGGTCATGTGCGCTACGGAACTACGGGCAAGAATGAGCGTGCAAATGCTCAGCCTATAGTTGTAAATCACATCAAGGGAAGCATGGCTGTCGCACATAACGGCAATATCGTAAATTCCGGCGATTTGAGAAGAGAGCTTGAGCTTGAGGGTTCTATCTTCCAGACCACAAGTGACACTGAGGTAATCGCATATCTGATTACCAAGGAGAGACTCCGCACAGATTGTATAGAAAATGCGATTAATGCAGCGATGCACAGACTAAAAGGTGCATATTCACTATGTGTGATGTCACCTAATAAGTTAATCGCCGTTCGTGACGATAGGGGCTTTAGACCACTATGTTACGGTCTCACAGAGGATGGCAGATATGTCGTGGCATCCGAGTCATGTGCGCTCGATGCGGTAGGAGCAAAATTCGTCAGAGACATAGAGCCTGGGGAAATAGTTATCTTCAACCATGATGGCATTCGCAGCATCAAGGATCACTGTAACAAGAATCCTAAGTCGATATGTATATTTGAATACATCTACTTCGCAAGACCTGACTCCAAGATCGACGGCATCAGTGTTCACCGCGCTAGAGTTGAAGCTGGTAGGGCGCTAGCGATTGACTATCCAGTCGATGCGGACATCGTAATCGGAGTACCTGACTCGGGACTAGATGCAGCTGTAGGATATGCGCGCGAGTCGGGAATTCCTTACGGCATGGGCTTTGTAAAGAACAAGTACATCGGCCGAACATTTATCGCACCTGGACAGGCACAGCGTGAGAAGCTTGTAAACATCAAGCTCAACGTAATCGAAGAGACTGTAAGAGGCAAGAGAGTTGTCATGATCGACGACTCCATCGTTAGAGGAACGACTTCAAGAAATATTGTCGAGAAGCTCAGACATGCAGGAGCAAAGGAAGTGCATCTCATGCTGACAGCACCTCCATTCGTTGACGAGTGCTACTATGGCACCGACGTGTCGGACAAGTCACAGCTAATCGCTGCGAACCATACTGTTGATGAGATTTGCACGCTCATCGGCTGCGATTCAATCGGATTCCTCAAGATGGAGAGGCTTCACGAGATGATTGGTACATCACCTAATGTGGGATACTGTGATGCATGTTTTGGCGGAGAGTACCCCGCAGGTAGAGCTACCACAGGGAAATTCAAATTCGAGACTAAGCTAAGCGAAAGCAAGAAAAAGGAGAACTAAGATGAAGAGCCAGAGCGAGAGCTACAAGGAAGCGGGAGTAGATATCACCAGCGGATATAGGGCGGTAGAGCTCATGAAGGAGCACGTGGGCAAGACCATGAAGTTCGGAAATACAGCTCCTGTAGGTGGCTTCGGCGGACTGCTACAGCCAGACCTGACAGGTATGAGCGAGCCTATCCTAGTAAGTGGAACCGACGGCGTGGGAACAAAGCTCAAGCTTGCTTTCCTGCAGGACAAGCACGATACGGTGGGTATCGACTGTGTTGCGATGTGTGTTAACGACATCATATGTGTGGGTGCAAAGCCTCTGTTCTTCCTCGACTATATAGCTTGTGGCAAGAACGTTCCTGAGAAAATAGCATCCATAGTAAAGGGAGTTGCCGATGGCTGTATCCAGTCTGAGTGCTGCCTAATCGGTGGCGAAACTGCTGAGATGCCAGGCTTCTATCCTGAAGACGAGTATGACCTAGCTGGATTTGCGGTTGGAATCGTAGATAAGAACAAGGTTATCGATATAGAGAAGGTGAGTGAGGGTGACGTGATCATCGGAATCGCATCATCGGGAATCCATTCAAATGGATATTCGCTAGTCAGAAAGGTTTTCGACGTTGAAAACGTAGATCTCGCGGCAAAGAGAGACGACCTCGGTGGGAAGTCCCTAGGCGAGGCACTTATCGAGCCAACCAAGATTTACGTGAAGCCGATGACTGAGCTATTCAAGGAGATGACTCCGCACGCAGTAATGCATATCACAGGCGGAGGTTTTTACGAGAATATTCCTCGTGCACTACCAGAAGGCATGACAGCTAAGATAGACAAGAACAGTCTTGAGATACCAACGATTTTCAAGGTCCTAGCTGAGACAGGAAACATCCCAGAGCGTGACATGTTCAACACTTATAATATGGGTGTTGGTATGACTGTAGTTGTGACTCGCGAGGACTCTGAGAGGGCACTCGAGATTATTAACGGTGCTGGCGAGAAGGCGTATGTAATCGGAGAAATCGTTAAAGGAGACGAAGGCGTAATTATCGAAGGATAATTAGCCTTGCATATACACGGCAAGGAGTGAAGATGAGTAGTTTTGCAAAGGTCGCAGTTCTAATATCTGGAGGGGGTACGAATCTGCAGGCTATCATAGATAGGGCGACAGCAGGTGAGCTTCCACATGTGGAGCTCACACTGGTAGTTTCGTCTCGCAAGAATGCGGGAGGCCTTGATAGAGCTGATAGAGCAGGCATAAAGCATGTTTATATTGGCAAGGAGAATTTTGAGCAGAATCTAATAAAACTTCTAGATGAGCACGAGATAGACATCATCGTGCTGGCGGGATTTCTTAAGATCCTTAGCAGCGATTTTGTCAGCAGATATCCAGATAGGATTATCAATGTGCATCCATCACTCATTCCGTCGTTTTGCGGCGACGGCTTCTACGGACTTCGCGTTCACGAGGCTGCACTTTCATACGGTGTAAAGGTGACAGGTGCAACTGTTCATTTCGTAAATGAAGTTACGGATGGTGGCAAGATTATCGTTCAGCGTGCAGTAGATGTTAAGGATGGCGACACGCCAGAAATTCTTCAGAGACGAGTTATGGAGGAAGCTGAGTGGAAACTTCTACCAGCGGCAGTCGAAAAGGTCGCAGCAGAGATAGTGGCAAGGAGAGGATAATGAATATTGCAGTAATTGGTGGCGGCGGTAGAGAGCACGCCATAATCAGGAGTCTAAAGCGTAGCAATGGTGTATCGCACATCTATGCACTGCCAGGTAACGGTGGCATAGCTGAAGATGCGGAATGCGTGGCGATTGGCGCAAAAGACCTGGATGCGATTGTCGATTTTGCAGTAGAAAAAAAGCTCGACTACGTTGTCGTAGCTCCCGACGATCCGCTAGTTCTTGGACTCGTGGACATGCTCGAAGAGAAGGGAATTCCTTGCTTCGGTCCAAATAAAGCAGCGGCGATCATAGAGGGAAGCAAAGCATTCTCCAAGAAGCTCATGAAGAAGTATGGAATACCGACTGCTGAGTATGAGATTTTCAGCGATATGAAAGCTGCTCTCGAATATATCGAAACTTGCCCTATTCCGACGGTAATCAAGGCTGATGGGCTTGCGCTCGGCAAGGGTGTAATCATCGCTGAAACTCGCGAAGAGGCTAGAGATGGACTCCGCACAATAATGGAAGACCATAAGTTCGGCGCGAGCGGAGATACTGTAGTCATAGAGGAATTTCTAGAAGGTCCTGAGGTAAGCGTGCTATCGTTCACTGACGGCAAGGTAGTTAGACCGATGGTTTCCTCGATGGACCACAAGAGAGCTCTAGATGGAGACAAGGGACTAAATACTGGAGGCATGGGCACCGTTGCTCCTAACCCTTACTACACAGAGGAGGTTAGTGAGCAGTGTATGGAGCAGATATTTAGGCCTACTATCGAAGCTATGGCAGCTGAGGGAAGGGCTTTTAAGGGATGTCTATACTTCGGACTCATGCTCACCAAGGATGGACCGAAGGTCATCGAATACAACAGTAGATTTGGCGATCCTGAGACACAGGTAGTGCTTCCACTCCTAGAGGGAGACCTTCTAGAAATCATGAGGGCGACTACAGACGGCACACTGGCTGATGTGAAGTTCTCATTTAGAGAAGAAGCCGCATGCTGCGTAGTAGCTGCCTCAGATGGATACCCTGCATCATATGAAAAGGGATTTGAGATAAAGCTTCCTAAGGAGCATGAGCACATTTATATCGCAGGCAGTAAGCTCAAAGATGGCAAGCAGGTGACAAGCGGTGGCAGAGTTCTCGGCGTGGTTGAGACAGCTCCGACGCTCAGCGAAGCCGTGGATAAAGCCTATGCGAAGCTCGGAGAAGTGCATTTCGATAATATGTATTTTAGAAGAGATATCGGAGCGAAGGCGCTCGCAGCACGAAGATAACGGACGCTTAACTAAGCACTTATCACTTATATTTAAAACTATAACAATAATAAATGACTGATTAGAGACAGGAGTAATGGCATGGTCAAAGCTTTATACGTAGAGAAGAAGCCGGAATTCGCAAATAGGGCAAAGGAGCTTATCAAGGAGTTCAGAGAAAACCTGCAGATTGCGAGCTTGACGAACATCAGAGTGATTAATAGATACCTAATCGAGGACTTATCAGATAAGGCTTTTGAAGAGGCTCGCGGAACGATTTTTTCAGAACCGCCAACTGATACTAGCTACACGGATATGGACTTTCGTAAACAGGTTGTAATCGCTGTAGAGTACCTACCTGGCCAGTTCGACCAGAGAGCGAGCTCAGCAGAGGAGTGCCTACAGTTTATCGCTCCAGACGAGAATCCGACAGTAAAGTCAGCGGTTATATATATCCTAAAGGGTGAGCTATCCAATAAAGAGCTCGAGAAGATTAAGGACTACCTGATTAACCCAGTTGAGTCGCGCGAGGCTTCGCTTGGAGTTCCCGCTACACTAAAGGCAAAGTATCCTGATCCTGCACCAGTTGCGACAATCAAGAACTTTATAAATTATACAGACGCAGACCTCGAGACATACCTCGCGGCAAATTCGCTTGCGATGGATATCGAGGACCTCAAGATGTGCCGTGAGTATTTCAAAGAAGAGGGTAGAGATCCGAGCGTTGCCGAGATTAAGGTTATCGATACGTACTGGTCAGATCACTGCCGTCACACCACTTTCAACACGACCATCAGGGGTGTTGTGTTTAAGGATGAGACTATCAATAAGACATTTAGCGAATACCAAGAGCTACGTAAGCAGCTAGGAGTGCACAAGCCTATCAGCCTGATGAACGTTGCGACCATTGCGGTTAAGGCGCTCAAGGAGAACGGCAAGATGGTAGATGTCGTGGAGTCGGAAGAGATCAACGCATGCACAGTTGATTTTAAGGCGAATATCGACGGAGAAGAGCAGGATTGGGTTCTGCTGTTCAAGAACGAGACGCACAATCACCCTACGGAAATCGAGCCATTTGGTGGAGCTGCAACCTGCATCGGTGGAGCTATTAGAGACCCACTTTCGGGCAGAAGCTACGTATATGCAGCGATGCGTGTGACGGGCGCGGGGAATCCACTCACGCCTGAGTCAGAGACGAGACCGGGAAAGCTCTCGCAAAAGAAGATTACGACAACCGCTGCCTCAGGATACAGCTCATACGGAAACCAGATTGGACTCACGACTGGTCTCGTGGATGAGGTGTATCACGAAGGATACGTGGCAAAGAGAATGGAAGTTGGTGCGGTGGTTGCGGCTGCTCCAGCAGAGAATATCAGGAGAGAGAGGCCAGAAGCAGGCGATGTTATCATCCTGCTGGGCGGCAGAACCGGTAGAGACGGAATCGGTGGAGCTACGGGCTCGTCCAAGTCTCATAGTATGGAATCACTAGAGTCGTGTGGGGCGGAGGTTCAGAAGGGCAACGCTCCTGAGGAGAGAAAGATTCAGAGACTGTTCAGAAACCCAGAGGCGACTACGCTCATTAAGCGCTGTAATGACTTCGGTGCAGGTGGAGTCTCAGTTGCTATCGGCGAGCTAGCAGATGGCCTAGAAGTGACTTTAGACAACGTGCCTAAGAAGTACGACGGACTGGATGGAACTGAACTCGCAATCAGCGAGTCTCAGGAGAGAATGGCTGTTGTAGTTGCAGCATCTGACGCGGATAAATTCAAGAAGCTCGCAGAGAGTGAGAATCTCGAGGCGACAACAGTAGCTACTGTTACAGAAAAGGCTTACCTCACGATGAATTTCAGAGGTCAGCAGATTGTAAATATTTCTAGAGAATTCCTAGACACTAACGGTGCGGAGAAAGAAGCTGACGTCGTAGTTGAGGGTGCTCGTAGATTCGATAAAGAGATACCAAGAGATTTCGAGAAGGGAATGAAGGAACTCGTATCCGACCTCAATGTCTGCTCGAAGAGAGGACTTTCAGAACGTTTTGACTCGACAATCGGCGGAAATACAGTCCTGATGCCTTTTGGCGGAATCAAGCAGAGAACCCCTATTCAGGCTATGGTTCACAAGATTCCAATGCTCGAGGGCGAGTGTAGTACCGTATCGATGATGTCGTACGGGTTCAATCCATATATCCTAGAGCAGAGCCCTTACCACGGTGCATATCTTGCAATCGTGGAGAGTGTTGCGAAGCTCGTAGCAACAGGCGCTAGCTATGACCACATATATCTAAGTCTTCAGGAATATTTCGAGAAGCTAGGTGATAACGACAAGTCTTGGGGCAAGGCATTCAGCGCAGTTCTCGGTGCGTTCAGAGCGCAGATGGAGCTTGGCATCGGAGCAATTGGTGGTAAGGATTCCATGAGTGGGACTTTCGAGGATATTCACGTTCCACCAACTCTGATTTCTTTTGCGGTAACTACAGATGAACTCTGCAAAGTGGTTTCACCAGAGTTCAAGGGCAGAGGCCACGAAGTTGTGTGGCTTAGACCAGAGCTTGATGAGGACGGACTACCAAAGGCTGAATCGCTCATCAAGAACTTTAAGCTAGTTAGAACACTTGTTGATAACGGACTAGTTGCTGCATGCTACACTCCTGGATTCGGCGGACCTGCAGAGGCGGTCTTCAAAATGGCAATCGGCAACAACATCGGCTTCGAGTTCGATGAGGGTATCTCCATGAGAGAGATGTTCGGTTATGCGTACGGCAGCTTTATCATTGAGACTAGCAAGGATATAGATTTGACAGCGGATATGAAGCTTCTGGGAAAGACGGTTTCCCGCGAATCCATCGGCAGCAAGAAGGGACGCGTGCGCCTACTAGCTCTTAACGCGCTTTACGAGGGCAAGCTAGAGCCTGTGTATAGCTGCAATATCAAGACTTCAGAGGAACGAGTTCCTGAGATGATATATAGAACAAGAAGCGATGAAGCTCCAGGAAGCACTGTGGATAAACCAAGGTTCTTAATCCCTGTATTCCCAGGTACGAACTGCGAATACGATACGGCTAGAGCCGTTGAGAAGGCCGGCGGGGAGGCAGAGATATTCGTTGTTAACAACCTCACTGCAGACCATCTAAAGCGCTCTGTAAAGGAGTTTGCAGCAGCACTCGCTAAGGCGAACGTCTTATTTATCCCAGGAGGTTTCTCAGGTGCTGACGAGCCAGATGGCTCTGGTAAGTTCATCACTTCGTTCCTAAGAAATGAAGCAATTTCTGTAGAGCTCATGAAGCTGCTAAACGAACGAGATGGACTAGTTGCAGGAATCTGTAACGGATTCCAGGCACTAATCAAGCTCGGATTGCTACCATATGGAGAGATCGGCGTGCAGAAGGAAAACAGCCCAACTCTAACATTCAATAATATCGGCAGACACCAGTCTAAACTCGTGAGAACTAAGGTGTGCTCGACAAGGTCACCTTGGCTTAAGAAAGCGAGCGTTGGACAGATACTGACTGTGCCAATCTCACACGGCGAAGGTAGGTTTGTAGCTAACACTAACGATATAGATACAATGCTCGAGAATGGGCAGATCCTGACGCAGTACGTTGATTTTGAAGGAAATCCAACTATGGATATCCAGTTCAATCCAAACGGTTCATCTATGGCTATCGAAGGAATACTCTCGCCAGATGGAAGGATTCTCGGCAAAATGGGACACTCCGAGAGAATTGGAGAGGGTCTATACAAGAACGTACCAGGGGAGTTTGAGCTAGGACTATTTGAGTCAGCGGTTTCGTACTTCAGAGGCGAAGAATAGGGATAGTGAAAAAAACGTTCAGTTCGTGCTGACATTGTGGCCTTCGAGTGTGATATACTACTTTTCGTAATACGAAGGTAACGCATGTATAATATATTTAGAAAGGGAAACTGGAAAAATGAGTAAGGAAAGAATTCTTGTGCTTAATCTAGGATCTACATCAAGTAAGATTGCTGTATACGATGATGCTCAGGAGGTTTTTAAGGAAACAATCAGACATACACAGGAGGAGATGGCTCAGTTCGATGATGTGCTTGAGCAGTTTAACTTCCGTAATGAGAAAGTAAGAGAGGCTCTTGAGAGCAACGGTATCGGCGTTAATACACTTACAGCAGTATGCTCGAGAGGTGGAAATATTATCGCTTGCCCACACGGCGCTATTGGAATCGACCAGGAGATGATCGATTATCTGACGAGACCAGAGGATACAGCGAAGCATGCATCGCTACTTGGCAGCATGATTGCTTTTGATCTCAAAAAAGAGTTTGGAATCCCTGCGTGCATCTATGATGCAATCGGAACAGATGAGATGCAGGCAGTAGCAAGAGTTTCCGGCGTTCCGGAGATTCCTCGCTACACGGTTGGACATACTCTAAACACGAGAGCGATGGCTATCAAGTGCGCTGATGAAGTGCTCAAGAAACCATTTGATGAGTGCACATTTATCGTTGCTCACATGGGTGGTGGAAGCTCAATTAGACTTTATCACAATGGTGTAAATATCGACTGCGTAAACGACGATGAAGGAAATTTCTCGCCAGAGCGTGGTGGGGCAGTAGGTTGTAAGGACCTTGTAAATTACTGTTTCACATCAGGTAATGATGCAAAGACTGTAATGAAGAAGTTCCACGGTGCAGGCGGACTAAAAGCTCATCTCGGCACAACAGATGCTATCGAGGTAGAGAAGATGATAGATACAGGCAACGAGTATGCGAAGGTCGTATACGAGGCAATGGCATATGGAATCGCTAAGGATATCGCTAAACTATCTGCTCCAGTGGCTGGCAAGGTTGATAGAATCATCCTCACAGGCGGAGTCGCTTACTCCAAGTTCCTTACAGATATCATCGAGGGCATGGTAAGCTGGATTGCTCCAGTTGAGATGATGCCTGGCGAATATGAGATGGAAGCTTTAGCAGCTGGAGCTTTAAGAGTTCTGAGAGGCGAAGAGAAGCTTCAGGACTTCGGTGAAATTAAGGCTGCGGCAGTTGACAGAATCCGCATCTGCAAAGGTGTAGAGCCTTATACAACTCCAGCGAAGTAATTAGAAAAAGTTGATTTAAATGCAAAGCCACCATCCATGCGACATGTGTCTAGAATCTAGGGTACATTTCAATGCGTGATGGTGGCTTTTCGTTTATTGACAGTCTGTATTATTTCGTGTACTATTCTTGTATACGTGCTGTTGTAGCTCAGTTGGTAGAGCACTTCCTTGGTAAGGAAGAGGTTCGGCAGTTCGAGTCTGCTCAACAGCTCCAATTATTTTAAATTTAATCACACTTCTAAGGAGGATATCATGGCAAAGCAGAAGTATGAGAGAACCAAGCCACATATCAACATCGGTACAATCGGCCACGTTGACCACGGCAAGACAACTCTAACAGCAGCAATCACAAAGACTCTTCACAACAGATATGGACTCGGAGCAGACGTAGCATTCGACCAGATCGACAAGGCACCAGAAGAGAAGGCAAGAGGAATCACGATTTCCTCAGCACACGTAGAGTATGAGACACCAAACAGACACTACGCACACGTAGACTGCCCAGGACACGCTGACTATGTAAAGAACATGATTACAGGAGCAGCTCAGATGGACGGAGCTATTCTAGTAGTAGCAGCAACAGATGGACCAATGCCTCAGACAAGAGAGCACATCCTGCTATCTAGACAGGTAGGCGTACCATACATCATCGTATTCCTGAACAAGTGCGACATGGTAGATGACGAGGAGCTACTAGACCTAGTAGAGATGGAAGTAAGAGAGCTACTAGACGAGTATGAGTTCCCAGGAGATGACACACCAATCATCAGAGGATCCGCACTAAAGGCACTCGAGGATCCAAGCGGTGAGTGGGGAGATAAGATTTGTGAGCTAATGGAAGCAGTAGACACATACATTCCAGAGCCACAGAGAGCAAACGATCAGCCATTCCTAATGCCAATCGAGGACGTATTCTCAATCACAGGACGTGGAACAGTAGCAACAGGAAGAGTTGAGAGAGGAACACTCAAGGTAGGAGACGAAGTAGAACTCGTAGGACTAAGCGACGAGAAGAGAAAGGTAGTTGTAACTGGAGTAGAGATGTTCAAGAAGACTCTTGACGCAGCAGAAACAGGAGACAACATCGGAGCACTACTAAGAGGAATTCAGAGAGATGAAATCGAAAGAGGACAGGTACTCTCGAAGCCAGGCTCAATACACCCACACACAAAGTTCAAGGGACAGGTATACGTACTAAAGAAGGAAGAGGGTGGAAGAC